>OIZB01000207.1_pt1 | contig 56285 bp, 51 predicted proteins | sample 1588401 | NCBI WGS metagenome assembly OIZB01 (sample SAMN03283270) | human gut metagenome | biome: human-associated habitat; material: feces | host: Homo sapiens | place: USA | collected 2013
CACTATTATAAAACTTATTGCACAACTATTGTGCACTTCATATTTTAAAATACAATTAATAAATATTGACAAATAAAGTATTGTCAAAATAAAATAAATATGATAAAATAATAATGTCTTAAAAAGAAAGACATTATTTTATGGCCTGTTGGTGAAGTGGCTTAACACATTGCCCTCTCAAGGCAACATTCATGGATTCGAATTCCATACAGGTCACCATATAAAAGTACAAGACTTGAACAAGGTCTTTTTTTCTTGCTATTTTATAATATATAGTGTATAATATCACCCGAAGAGAGGAAAGTATATGGATACAATTATTATTGGCAAAAATCAAGAAGTATATAGTACACAAATACCCGAAACAAAGAAAAGCCAAGAATTTGACCTAAGTAATATCAATAAAAAATATCAACCTAGAATAAAAGCATTTCATACAATATTAAAAGAAAGTGTATCTCCAGAATGTTTAAATACATTTTATGATAGAATAACTACTTCAACTATTACTTATAGTAAATTAAAAAACTTTTTATATCGTTTTTGCTATATTAAAGTAACTGGTGAATACCTAGTAGAAGAAAACGAAATACATTTATACGTAAACAGAGGTCAAAGAACAACATTAACTCACGAATTATTACATTTATCGAGTTCCTATGTAAATCAAAAAAGAGAGCATTATCAAATAGGCTTTTATCAAGAAAACCCAACTCTAGTTTTAGGAGATGCCCTAAATGAAGGCTATACTGAATACTTAACAAATAAATTATTTCATTTAGGTTATAATTCTAGTGATTACCTTTATGAGTCAATAATAGCTATGTTAGTAGAAGAAGTACTAGGAGATCAAACAATGCAAAAACTATATTTCACTGGAGATCTGTATAACTTTATCAATAACTTATGTCAATATACCACTATTGATAATGTAAAAAAATTTCTATTCCTAACAGATTATGTCCTAAATAACCGCTATAAAATAACAAGAAAAAAAGCCAGTATTGAAAGCATATCCTATATAAATCAATTTTTACTAGAAGTTTATACCAATAAATTAATAAAACTATATCAAGAAAAAGAAATAACTTTATTAGAAGTTTATCAATTACTAGAAATATTTACTTATGAATTAAAACAACTTCTAGATATAAATTTACCAATGAAGAAAGAACATTTGAAAGAAAATATCGTAAAAAACAAACAATTAGTAATGTATAATATTAAACAAAGGTTATAAAGAGAAACAAAGAAATAATGCCCGATATAACGCTTTGATATATCCTACCTTTAAAATAATTCCTATACCGAATATCTTCAAGTATTGATATTACTTGAAGATGAATTGATAAACCACCAAATGATATAATCATTGAAGAAAAAACAACCTTGTAAATGTCTTTAATACCAAGAAGGGATAAAGAAGATAGTCCCATAGTCATTTCCAAAACACTTTTAATAATGACAGATAAATAGATATTAAGATTAAAAATATAACAAATTAAAGTACTAATAATTAAGAAAGAAGTAACAGTACCTGCAATCATAAGTAGGGTATTGATACTTTTTTTAATACTATTAGTAAGAACCATAGTAAAGCTTTGACAATTACTACTTTTAGATATATAATTGTTACTAGGAATATTGTTGTTTCTAAATAAAATAGCAATAATAATATTCGATAAAATATGACTAATAAGAATAATAATACCATAAATATCATTCTTTAAATAGAAGGTACCAACTGTCTGAAGAATAAATAAAGGATTAGCAAAATGAGTAAATAAAAGAATATATTCAGCTTCATTCTTATCAATAAGTTTAAGATCGTAAGAACTTTTAATAGCAATAGCATTACCAGGGAACCCCGATATTAAAGAAATAAATAATACTAAGACGGCTCCTTTACTTATATTAAATAATTTAGATATAAAATTAGTAATTACCTTAGGAATAAACACAACAAAATTATAATTAGTTAAAATATCCGCCACAATAAACATAGGTAGCATAGAAGGAACTAAAGTATTAAACCAAATGTAGAATGATGTTAAGATGGTATTAGATACCAAGTTTTTATTAAATAAAACCAAAATTAAAATCAAAAAAGTAATTAGAACAATAATTAAATTAGAATATTTTTTCATAATTTAATATATGATATAACATAAGAGAAAAGAAGGAGAATATAATGAAAATAAAAGAATTTATTAAAGAGAATTATAAATTTATAATACTAATGATTATGATAGTATTATTCTTTAACATCAAATTGCCATACTATATTATGGCACCTGGTGGTACAATTAATATTACTGATAGAGTAGTAATGGATAATTATAATAAGAGTAGTAAAGGAAGTTTAAATATGCTCTATGTAAGTGAGTATGAAGGAACACCGGCTTCCTTATTGATGGCCAAATTAAAAAGTTATGATATAGAAAACAATAAAGATAGACAAATATTTAACGAATCAGTAAAAGAAATCAATAGAAGAAATACCATTATGCGAGATAATTCTCTAGATATTGCTACCATGGTTGCTTATACTGAAGCTGGTAAAGATATCAAGATTAAGAGTAAAAAGAATGTTGTTATTGCTAGAACTAAAGATAATGGTCTAGAAGTAGGAGATATAATAATATCTGCAGATGGTAAAGAAAGTGATGATGTTAGTGATATTAGAAAGATTATTAATACTAAGAATGAAAATGATACAATAAAATTTAAAGTATTAAGAAATAATAAAGAAATAGAAGTGGATAGTAAAATATATTTAGAAGATAATTCTAAAGTAGTAGGAGTTATTATTATTACCGAGTATGATTACGATGTTAATCCTAAAGTAGATATTAAATTTAAAAATAGTGAATCTGGAGCTTCAGGTGGACTTATGTTGACCCTTACAATTTATAATGCCATAACAGATGAAGATATTATCAAAGACCGCAAGATATCAGGTACTGGTACAATATCTTTTGATGGTACAGTAGGAGAAATAGATGGTATTAAATACAAAATAATGGGAGCAGCCAAAGATAATGTTGATATAGTATTTGTTCCTACCACTAATTATGAAGAAGCAGTTATGACTAAAAATAAATATAAATATGATTTAGATATAGTAAGAGTAGATACTTTTAAAGAAACAATAGAGTATTTAAAAAATAATTAATATATATCCCTCTAAGTTAATACCTTAGATGGCATTTTATATAGTAACTTGATTAGTATTATTTTGTTATCAATCAAAAGTGAGACTGAATCTCGCTTTTTTAAATATTTATAAGTAGTAATAAAAGCATATATTTTTCAATTAAAAAATATAACATACAACTGTATCAAAATAAAGATATAATATTGACATCAATGTAAGTCAATATTATAATAAACACTATAAAGATTGGAGGCAGCGGTTATGTATAAATCATATAGGTTTAGATTTTATCCTAATAAAAAGCAATTAGAGTTAATAAATAAAACTTTTGGAAGTAGTAGATATGTATATAATTATTATTTAGATAAAATGAAAAACAAAGGATATGTAAGTGCCTCCACTAATATAAAAGATTATACTAGTATTTTAAAATATAATACCCCATTCTTACAAGAAGTAGATAGTATAGTACTAACTAAATCCATATTTAATTTAGATGATGACTACAAAAAACTATTTAATAAAACAGGAGGCTATCCCAAACATAAGAGTAAAAATAATAGAAATAGTTATAATATTCCTTCTACATACAAAAAATATAAAGATAAAGAATATTGTAATATAGAATTAGATTTAACTAATAGACAAATAAAATTACCCAAATTAAAATGGGTAAAAATTAGAGGATATAGAAATATAGATAATATTAATGGTAAAATAAAAAGTGCTACTATATCAAGAGAATCAAATGGTAAGTATTATGTATCAGTTTTATATGAAATGTATGACAAAATACCAGTAATAAACCATAGAACTATTGTAGGAATAGATTTAGGTATAAAGAAATTATTAACCTTATCAGATGGAACAGTCTATGATAATAATAAATATATAGATAAATATACAAAAAGAATAAAAAGAAAACAAAGAGAATTATCAAGAAAAGAAAAAGGTAGTAAGAACTACTACAAATGTAAAAAAGAACTAGCAATACTTTATAGTAAACTAGCTAATGCTAGAAAGTTTTATACACACAAAATAACTAAAGATATAACTGACGAATATGATATTATTACTTGTGAACAATTAAAAACTAAAGAAATGATTATTAAAGGCAAAGATAACAAACTATCTAGTAAAATAAACGATGCTACATTTAGTGAAATAATAAGACAATTCCAGTATAAAGCAAGGTATAAAGGTAAAGTTTTTTATCAAATAAATACCTATTATCCATCTAGTCAAATATGCAGTAGATGTAGCGCTCAAGATAAAAGATATAAAGATTTAACAAGAAGAGAATATAAATGCCTTAAATGCAATCAAGAAATAGATAGAGATTTAAATGCAAGTATAAATATTATGTTTGAAGGATTAAAGTTATATATGAAGAATTACGCTAAAATATAGAAAAAAGAACAAGATTTCTTAATAATTAAGAAATAAGTACGGTAGCGACTATCGGATTTTAAGTCTGCGGAGAAGTCTGGTTACAGAGTCTATGAAACAGAAATCACATCACTGTGAAGTGATGTAAAGCAAATTTATTTGCTTCTTTGTTCTTATAAATAATGATAAAATAATCTATGTGAAGAAATAATAACTTATATTATTTGGAGACTCAAAGGCTCCAAATAACACTCTAAGACCTTAGGCTTAGAGTGAATAAAAAGAAATGAGGGATATTATGTTTAAATTAGTATCAAAATATAAACCAAGTGGTGATCAACCAGAAGCTATAAAAGAATTAGTACAAGGAATAAAAGAAGGTAAGAAAGAACAAGTCTTACTAGGAGCAACAGGTACAGGTAAAACATTTACTATTGCTAATGTAATAGAAAAAACAAATAAACCTACCTTAGTACTAGCCCATAATAAAACACTTGCAGGACAATTATATAACGAATTAAAAGAACTATTTCCTGAGAATAGAGTAGAGTATTTTGTATCTTATTATGACTACTACCAACCAGAAGCCTATGTACCTAGTACCGATACATATATAGAAAAAGATTCATCAATTAATGATGAAATAGATGAATTAAGACATAGTGCTACTTCAGCCTTAATATCAAGAAGTGATGTCATAGTAGTAGCATCAGTATCATGTATCTATGGAATAGGAGAAATAGAAGAATATAAAAAGAAGATGTTAACTCTTACTGTTGGAGATACTATAGATAGAGATATAATATTAAAAAAATTAATAGAAATGTTATATGAAAGAAATGATATTGATTTAAAAAGAGGAACCTTTAGAGTAAGAGGAGATTCTCTAGAAATAGTACCAGCCTATGAAAGAACAAACGGTTTACTAATAGAGTGGTTTGGAGATGAAATAGATCGAATAAGTGAAGTAGATACCATTACTGGTCATATCTTAAAAGATAAAAAGACTGTATCCATATTCGCAGCCTCTCACTTTGTAACCGATGAAGAAAGATTAAAGATAAGTATAGAAAGAATAAATAAAGAAAAAGAAGAAAGAGTAAAATACTTTAAAGAGAATAATAAATTAATTGAAGCCCAAAGAATTGAAGAAAGAGTAAATTATGATATGGAGATGTTATCAGAAACAGGCTTTTGTCGTGGTATTGAGAATTATTCAAGACATATAGCACTAAAAGAAGAAGGTGAGTCTCCGAATACCTTAATAGATTTCTTTCCTAAAGATTTCTTACTCGTAATAGACGAATCCCATGTAACATTACCTCAAGTAAGAGCTATGTATAATGGCGATAGAGCTAGAAAAATGAACTTAGTAGACTATGGTTTTAGATTACCTAGTGCTCTTGATAATAGACCATTAAAGTTTGAAGAATTTACTAAAAAATTAAATGATGTAATCTATGTAAGTGCTACTCCTGGAGACTATGAAATGGCGAGAGTAAATAACAAAGTAGTAGAACAAATAATTAGACCAACTGGACTATTAGATCCATTAATAGAAGTAAGACCAACCAAAAATCAAATAGATAACCTAGTTGAAGAAATAAATAAACAAATAGAAAAGAATGAACGAACATTAATTACAACATTAACAATTAGAATGGCCGAAGAATTAACTAACTATCTAAAGAGTCTAGATATTAAAGTAGCTTATTTACATAGTGAAGTAAAGACTCTAGAAAGATTAAAAATAATAAGAGACTTAAGACTAGGTAAGTATGATGTAGTAGTAGGAATAAACCTATTAAGAGAAGGAATAGATATACCAGAAGTAAGTCTAATAGCCATTATGGATGCTGATAAACAAGGCTTCTTAAGAAGTACTAGAAGTCTAATTCAGACAATAGGAAGAGCGGCCCGTAATAGTAGTGGAAGAGTTATTATGTATGCTGATATTATTTCTGATAGCATGAATGAAGCTATTACTGAAACAGAAAGAAGAAGAAGTATCCAAGAAAAATATAATAAAGAACATGGTATTATACCTAAAACAATTATTAAAGATATACCTGAAGTTATTTCTAATGAGACAGAAAAGAAAGTTGAAAAAGAATCTAAATTAAGTAAGAAAGAAAAATTAGATTTAATAGATAGTCTTACTAAAGAGATGAAAAGTGCTGCATCTAACCTAGATTTTGAAAGAGCTATGGAACTTAGAGATATTATCTTTGATTTAGAAAATGATAAATAAATATATAAAGAAGACTATTAATTAGTTTTCTTTTTTTTGTTTTTTTTCATAAATGAGGTAAAAATTAAAAATAAAAGTGTATTAATATATGAAGGAGGTAATTAAATAATAATTTTATAGTAAAAAACTATGTATTTAGTCTTTTTATGGTGAATTGATATCTAAAAATAGCTAGTTTTGTCGAATAGGTATTCAAATATAAATAATTGTGTTAAATTATTAAAGGAAGGTGAAAAAATTGCTTAAGACAAATATGGAATTTAGAAAGGGAATTCTTTTTATTAGGTTAAAAGGTGATTTGAATAGAAATACCATTAAAGGAGTAATTGATGAAGATTTTAAATATATTGTATTAAATATTGATGATATGTATTCAATAGACAGTTATAGTATCAAATATCTAAATAAAATATATAGGCTATATGAAAATAATAATAATAAATTTATTATTTGTGATAAATTTAATGTGTCTAGAAAATTACTTAAAGATATCCCTAAAATAAATAGAGAGTATGACGCTTTTAAATTGTTTGAGAGGATGATTTAATGAATAAGTATGAGGAGATTATTAAAGTAAATAGTGGTCTTATTTATATGATTATGAATAAATATTTTAAGGGTTATGATAAAGATGATTTATATCAAGTTGGTGTAATAGGAGTTATTAAAGCTTATAATAATTATAAGAATGATCATAATACTAAGTTTTCTACATATGCTTTTAAATATATTTATGGAGAGATGTATAATTATATAAATAATATTAAAAGTATTAAAGTTTCTAATGAATATATAAGTCTTTATAAAAAAATATGTACTGCAAGTAATATACTTAGTCAGAAATTAATGAAGGAACCTTCGGTTAATGAACTAGCAATGTTTTTAGAAGTTAATCCACTTATTATAGATAATGTTATTAAGGCTATGAATAAAGTTGATAGTTTGGAAAAAATAATATCTAATGATGGTAAAGATTTATCTTTATTAGATACTATTAGGGATAATAGAGACTTCTATAACATTGATTATATGTTATTAAATGATGAAATAAATAAATTAGAAAGTCCTTATAAGGAACTTATATATTTAAGGTATTTTGAAGATAAAACACAAAGTGAAGTAGCGGATATTTTGGGCATGAATCAAGTAGAAGTGTCACGTAGTGAGAGGAAAACTTTAAAGAAAATAAAAGATGTTTATCAAAATGTGGTTTAAATAAGCATTTTTTATTAAAAATGTAACCAAATGGTTTACATAAAAATTTTTCTTTTTGTGAGACAATAAGATTACAGGTGATATCTTATGAGAAGAAAAGGAGCAGAACGCGATAGTATTTATATGGTTGTTGCTAAAAATATTAAGTATTATCGTAAAAGCAGAAATATGACACAAGCACAACTTGCTGAGAAAACAGAATATTCCCATGAATTTATTAGAAGGATAGAAGCTCCTAATAGTAGGAAGAATTTTTCTCTTGATACAGTAAGTAATATAGCTAGAGCTTTAGATATTGATATAGAATTATTATTTGAAAAAAGAGAAGTAGAGACAGAAAAACAACCATAAATTGGTCGTTTTTTCTTTTACTTTTAGTAATTATATGGTACAATATTAATGGTGATGTGATGGAGTACAAGAGTGAAGAGGAGTTATTTAATAGTTTAAGAGGTGCTTTTAATGTTAAACTTAGACTAATTAAAGATAATTATAGTTATATTAAAATGATTGATATATGGAATTATCTTAAGTTAAATAAATGGATTAAGACTAAGAATTTATCAATATCAGAGATGGTTAATGATATTATTGATGTTGATATTGAAAAAGTAGATTCTTTTCTAAAAGAAAGAATAAAAAATACTGAGAGAGATATGATAAGTTAGAAAGAAGGATGCAATATGAAAAAGAAAAAACAAGAAAAGACTAAAAATAATAAATTAAGAGTAATACTAGGTACTTTTATCACATTAATAGTATTAATAGGTAGTGCTTATTTAAGTATTCCTATATTTAAAAATATTAATTATGGATTAGATTTACAAGGAGGGTTTGAAGTATTATATGAAATAGAACCATTAGATGGTAATAAACTTACTTCTGATATGGTTTATAATACTTATAAAGCTATTTTAAAGAGAGTTGATATTTTAGGTGTAAATGAGCCTGAGATAGCTATTGAAGATAATAATAAGATTAGAATAGCATTAGCGGGTATTAAAAATAAAGAAGAAGCAAGAGAAGTAATATCTTCAACTGCGGTATTATCTTTTAGAGATTATAATGATAATTTACTTATGACTTCAGATGTATTAGGAGGAGAAGCTAAAGTAACTACGGATCAGTATGGTCATCCTGCGGTATCATTATCTATTAAAGATACGGATAAATTTTATAATGTAACTAATAAAGTAAAAGATATGAATAATAATGTTATTGTTATTTGGCTTGATTATGATGAGAATAATGATTCATTTAGTAAAGAAAAAGATAAATGTGGATCGTTATCAACATCTAGATGTTTATCTGCTGCTAGGGTAGATAGGGCTTTTGCTAGTGATGTTATTATTCAAGGTAACTTTACTACTGAAGAAGCTACATCATTAGTAGAACTTATAAATTCTGGTTCACTTCCTACTAAATTAAATGAGATATCTTCTCGTACGGTAGAAGCTACATATGGAGAAGCTGCTCTTAATAAGACTTTAGTAGCGGGTATTATTGGTATTGTTTTAGTATTATTAATAATGATTTTAATGTATCATTTTAGTGGTTTTATAGCAGGTACTGCTTTAGTAGTATATACTATGTTATCATTCTTAGTATTCTATTTAATTGAAGGAACATTAACTTTACCTGGTATTGCTGCGATGTTACTTGGTATTGGTATGGCAGTTGATGCTTCAGTAATTAGTTTTGAAAGAATAAAAGATCAATTAAAGATAGGTAAACCACTTAAAGAAGCTGTAGCTATTGGTAATAAAGAATCTTTATCTAGTATATTAGATGCTAATATTACTACGATGATAGTAGCGGTAATTCTATTTATATTAGGACAATCTAGTGTTAAGGGTTTTGCTACGATGTTAATTATTAATATTTTACTTACGATAATAGTATTGGTATTTATATCTAAAGCAGTTGTAGCTTTATTTGCGGGTAGTGGAGTATTTGATAATAAAGTAAATTTATTTATTGGACTTTCTAAGAAAAAGATTATTCCTGCTAAAGAAGTTAGAATTCCATTTAAGAAATTAGATTTTGTTAAGTCAAGAAAGATAGTATTACCGATAGTATTATTAGCTTTAGTAGGAGGAATTACATACTCACTTATAACACATTTTAACTTTGCTGTAGATTTTACTGGTGGTACTAGTATTACTATAAATACTACTGATGATATTAGTTTAGGTGATTATACTATTAATAAAATTGATAGAACTAAAGATTCTACTAATATAGTTATTAATGAGAAGTTAACTAAAGAAGAAATAGAAGCTTTATCAAATAAATTAGAAGAAGAATATCATACTACTTCAAATATATATGTTGTATCTGATATGGTTAAGAAACAATTGATTAAGAATGCTATTATGGCACTAATTATATCATTAATTGGTATAATTATCTATGTAAGTTTTAGATTTAGATTTAATTATGCTATTAGTGGTATTGTTGCTTTAATGCATGATGCTTTAATTACTATTATATTCTTTGGTGTATTTAAACTTCAAATTGATTCTGTCTTTATAGCCGCTATTCTAACTATTATTGGATATTCTATTAATGATACTATTGTAACATTTGATATGATAAGAAGAAATTATAATGAAAGAAAGATTAAGAATAAAGATGATTTACCTGAATTAGTAAATGATTCGGTTAGATTAACATTCTTTAGATCTCTTATGACTACTGCTACTACTATAGTACCTATTATCTGTTTAATAGTATTAGGTTCTCATGAAATATTAAACTTTAATATTGCTTTACTAGTAGGATTTATTGCGGGTGTCTTCTCATCTATTTATATATCTAATAGTTTATGGTTAATGTTAGAAAGTAAGAGATTATCTAAACCTAAAAAAGAAGTAAAGAAAAAAGTTGAGAAAGAAGAAATGCAAATAAAAGGAATTAATTGTTAAAAATAGCTTACAAGTGATTCTTGTAAGCTTTCCTTATAAGGATTGGTGATGAATATGAGTACAAAAACAATTAAGATTTCAATTGATGATTTAATTGATAAATTTAAAAAATATAATGATAATGAAGAAGATATTGCTTTAATTAGAAGAGCTTATGATTATGCTGAAAAGAAACATTTTGGTCAAAAGAGAATATCTGGTGATGACTATATATTACATCCACTTAATGTTGCTTTAATATTAACTGAGATATCTGCGGATGCTCCATGTATGGCTGCTGCGCTTCTTCATGATACTATTGAAGACTCTGATGCTACTAAAGAAGAAATAGAAGAATTATTTGGATCAGAAGTTGCTTTATTAGTAGATGGGGTAACAAAGATTAATAAATTAAACTTTAATACTGAGACAGAAGCTAGTGCTGCTAATCAGAGAAAGATACTAGTAGGTTTATCTGAAGATCCTAGAGTAATTATAATTAAATTAGCGGATCGTTTACATAATATGCGTACTATTAGTGTGCTATCTGTAGAGAAACAAAAGAAAAAGGCTAAAGAAACATTAGAGATATTAACACCTGTTGCTCATAGACTTGGTATTTATAAGATTAAAAGTGAACTTGAAGATTTATCACTTAGATACTTAAAGCCTGATGCTTACTTTGATATTGTTGAAAAACTTAATCAGAAGAAAACGGAGAGAGATGAAGCTGTTAGTAAGATGATTGATGAGGTATCAGAATTATTAAATGAGCATAATATTCCTCATGAAATAAAGGGTAGAAGTAAGAGTATCTATAGTATTTATAATAAGATGGCTAAGGGTAAAAGATTTGATGATATATATGATATATTAGCTTTAAGGGTATTTGTGGATACTGAACAAGATTGTTACTTAGCTTTAGGGTTAATTCATTCTAAGTATAAACCTGTACCTAAGAGATTTAAGGATTATATTGCTATGCCTAAAACTAACTTATATCAATCGTTACATACTACTGTCTTTGGTATTGATGGTAATTTATTTGAGATTCAAATTAGAACTTATGAAATGGATAAGATAGCGGAATATGGTATTGCTTCACATTGGTCATATAAAGAACATAAAGATGGGGCTAAGTCCGCTAAAGATGCTATGGAACAGAAACTTCAGATATTTAGAAATATTATTGAGTTAAATGAAGAGACTAATACTCCGGAAGAATTTATTACTTCGGTTAAAAAAGATATACTAACTAGTGATGTTATATATGTATATACTCCTAAAGGTGATGTTATTGAGTTACCAGCACAATCAACACCAGTAGATTTTGCTTATAAGGTACATAGTGAAGTAGGAGATCGTATAGTAGGAGCTATTGTAAATGATAATATTGTACCACTTGATTATAAATTAGTAACCGGAGATATTATTAAAGTAAATACTAATAAGGCTTCTAAACCTAGTAAGGATTGGTTAAATTTTGTTGTAACTAGTGGAGCTAAGAATAAGATAAAGAGTTATTATAGTAAGTTAGAGAAAGATGAAAATATTGAAAAGGGAACTGATTTATTAGAGAAAGAACTTAGAAAAGAAAATTTAAGTATTAATGAATTTTTATCTAATAAGAATATTGATATTATATTAAATGAATTAAAATTAAAAGATATTGATGATTTATATGTAAATATTGCTTCTGGTAAGAATACTCCTAATTCTGTTATTAAGATTATTATTAATAATAATACTGAGAAGAAAGAGAAAGATATTGCTGCTAAAATAAATGAAACTACCTACTATAAAGATAATAGTAATAATAATGATGTTTTAGTAGAGGGTATTGATGAGATTAAGACTAGTCTAAGTAGTTGTTGTAAACCTATACCAGGAGATAATATTATTGGTTATATTACTAGAGGATCTGGTATTACTGTTCATAGAAGTAATTGTCATAATATTACTGATACTGATGAGAGATTAATTAATGTTAAATGGAATATTCAAAAGGATAAGAAATATCCATCAGATATCTTAGTATATACTAATACTTATGATAATTTATTAGATATAATTACTAAAGCTTCTTCTAATAATATGATTATAGATAGTATATCTACGATTAATAAGAGTGAATATAAGGTATATAGAATGACTGTATTAGTAGAAAATAAAGAAAGATTAGAGAAATTTATGAATGATTTATTAAATTTAAGTTTTGTTCAGAAAGTTGAAAGAGAGGTTAAATAATGAGAGTGGTAGTACAAAGGGTTATTAATTCTAGTGTTGAAGTTGATGGTAAAATTGTAGGTAAATCTGATAGGGGTTTAATGTTGTTAGTGGGGTTTACTGAAGGGGATTCTTCTAAAGAGATAGACTGGATGGTTGATAAGGTTATTAACTTAAGAATATTTGAAGATGAAAATGATGTTATGAATAAGAGTTTATTAGATATTAATGGGAATATTTTATCTATTAGTCAGTTTACTTTATATGGAGATGCTTCTAAAGGGAGAAGACCATCATATATTAAGGCTCTAGGAGGAGATAAGGCTACTTTATTATATGATGAATTTAATAATAAATTAAGAGATAAGGGTATTGAAGTTGGTACTGGTATTTTTGGTGCTGATATGAAAGTATCTTTAATTAATGATGGGCCTGTAACTATATTATTAGAAAAGTAGAATTATCTACTTTTTTCTTTTATTCCTCTCGTGCCTATAGTCACTCAAGGTTTTCTAATGCCTAAGGTCATTAGAAAAAAGTTTAGAGCCTGTAGTCTCTAAACTTAAGTATTATTTTATTTAGTTCTTTTTAAAGTATATGCATTTTTAGAAATTTTTTCTAGTCTTTCATCTTCTGGTAACTGTAGTCCCCAACTTGATAAATAATTAGTATAATCATTGCACTCATTAATTTGTTTAATAAATCTCTTAGCTTCTCTTAATGCCTTTTTATCTTTTCCATTTTCTAAATATATTGAAACATCTTTAATAACATCAAACCAGCCTCTGACATGTCCTTTAACCATAAATTCTTTTGCTAATAAATAAGTTATAACATAACTATGATTTTTAAAATATATATTTTTTGTTTCTAAAGTGTCTACAGTCATATGATATTTAGATTTACCAATATAATATTCATCTATACTTTGAGAAGCCTCTTCAGTTTGCTTTTCTATTTCACCATCGGTGAATATTATTGTTTTGATACGTTCGTCTTCAATAGGTTTAGCATCTTTATCCACTTTACCAGTACTTGGATCAGGCCAAGCAGGAAAATGGTATGTTACCCTTGTTACTTTTAATGGTTCATTTTCTTTTAATTCTCTAATTTTCATAACATCTCTCCTTGTAGTTATATATTATAGCATAGTTATTGGGAAAAAGAAATATTTAAACAATAAGTTTATTTCATTGTCAACTTTTATTTGCATTTATTTTACTTTTATGATATTATATTTGGCATGAGAGAGGGGAATATAATGGAAAATAATGTAGAATTAATAAAGAGTTTATTCGTGGATATAGATCCTAGTATTATAAATAATGATAAATTAGATATTAAAGATATACCTAAAGAGGTTATAATGTATTTAAAGAAGTTATTAAAATATACTTCAGGAGTAAAAGTATTTAAAACTTATCATAGTATTGAAAAGATATATGATGAAAGAAAACAAAATAAGGAACTATTATATGAAGAGTTTGAGATAGCTTTATATTTAACTTATATAATGAATGCTAATATAATTAGTGAGGAAGAAAAGAAATCTTTAATTGAAAATATCATATCTTTTTATACATTAAGATTAAGTAATGAAAGAGTATTATCTTTAAAAGATAGAGATACTATGAGTTTTTATTCTTATGTAGATATGTCTAGTAAGCACATATATACTACAATTGGTAAGGTTAAATCATTAAATAAGAATAATTATAAATCAGATGGTTTAGTTGATATATTAGATAAACAAATAACTAGTATTATGAAAGCCTTTTTAAGATTATTTAAAGAAGATATGAGAATATTAAGTGAAACTGATAATAAGAAATTAATAAAGTAGAGAAATCTACTTTTTTTCTATACTTCTATAATAAAATAAGGTATAATTAACTAGGAGGGTATGTAATGATAAAAGTAGAAAAAATTAATAAGAAATTTATTAAACAAAGTAAAAATAAAAAGAAAGAAGAATTCTATGCTGATAAAGATATTTCTTTTGAAGCTAAAGATAATGAAGTACTTGGAATATTAGGACCTAATGGTGCAGGTAAAACGACATTACTTAGAATGATTGCTGGTATTATGACTCCTAGCGGAGGTAGTATTACTATTGATAATTTAAATTATCATGATAATGAAATAGAAATAAAGAAAAGAATTGCTTTTTTAACTGGTAATACTAAGTTATATAAAGATTTAAGTGCTTATGAATTACTTACTATGTGTGGTAATTATTATCATATGAGTAAAAAAGATATTAAAGATAGAATTAAATATTTAAATAAGACTTTTGATATGGAATCTTTTTTATATCAAAGAATAGGTACTTTATCTACTGGTCAAACGCAAAGAGTTAGTATTGCTAGATGCTTGATGCATGATCCTAAATATTATATCTTAGATGAACCTACTAGTGGTCTTGATATTATATCTAGTAAAGTTATTTTAGATACTATTAAAAAAGAGAAAGAAAAAGGTAAATGTATATTATATTCCACTCATTATATGGAAGAAGCAGAAAGTATATGTGATAGAGTAGTACTTATGAATAATGGTAAGATAATTACTATTGGTACTCCAGAAGAAATAAAGAAAAAGACTAATACTAGTAATTTAAGAGAGGCTTTCTTTGCTTTAACTGGAGGTGATAATTATGAATAATATATTAATTACTTTAAAGAAAGAATTAAAACTTATAATAAGAGATAAAAAATCTTTACTTATGATGGCTATTACTCCTTTATTTATTCCTATCTTTGTTATATTAATGTCTTATATATATGAAGAATTAACTGTAAATAAAGATGATAAAACATACCAGATAGGAGTTAATTATGAATTATCTAGTACTGAGAGAGAATTGCTAAGTGATGAAGTAAAATATACAGTATATAGTAGTTCTAAAGAACTAGAAGAAGCTTATAATAGTAATAAAATATTGGCGTATATAGTTAAAGATAATAATAGTTATAATATTTATGCTAATATTCAAAGTGAAGATGGTAGTATGGTTACTAGTTTAATTACTAATTATCTAGATAACTATAATAATTATTTGGGACAAAGTTATTTGGTAAATAATAATATTGACTTAAGTAAAGTATATAATAATTTAAATTATAATGTTACTGAGATAAAAGGAGAGAGTATTTTTGGTAATCAAATAATACTTATGGCTATTACCTTTACTATAATGGCTATAACTCTTAGTTGTATTTATACTTCTACTGATACAACTGCGGGTGAAAAAGAAAGAGGTACATTAGAGACAATATTAACATTTCCTATTCGTAGAAAAGAATTAATATTTGGTAAATACTTAGCTATATCTATATCAGGAATAGTAACTCTTTTAATAGGAGTCCTTCTATCAATAGTATCATTATATTATGTAAAGAATAGCTTTAGTATTTATGATAATGTAATATTTAATATAAATACTATTACAATATTATTAACAATATTAATATTATTATTCTATACATTATTTATATCAGGATTATGTATAACAATAGCAAGTTTTACTAAATCATTTAAAGAAGCTCAAAGTGCTCTTACGCCTATTAGTTTAGTTACTTGTATACCTATGTTTTTAGAAATGTTAAATATTAATATATCAGGATTATTATCATTTATTCCTATTATTAATCATACTATTGTTATAAATAATATCTTAACTAGTTCTATTAATATTAATAATATACTAATAACTATAATATCTTCAATAATATATATAATAGTACTTCTACTATTTATAAATAAAATGTATAAAAGTGAAAAAATATTATTTAATTAATGCAAAAGCATCTAAAGAATAGATGCTTTTAATAATTGCTAAATTAGAAAACAAATGTATGTTACATTTTGAAAGGTATTTGACAAGTATCATATTTTAAGTTATAATAGGCAATTAAGAAAATAAGAAAGGAGAAGATGTAATGTATAATAATAAATTATTATTGTTTAATGAAGAAGAAAAAGAAAAAATATTAAGAACTAATAAAAATGTAATTATAGATAATAATAATGAGAATTTAAAAAAATATGTTTTAGAAGCATTAAATGATAAAAAAAGTAACAAATACATATATTTAGGTGTTATACCAAAAGAAACTATAGTAAGAATTAAAAATGAGGTAACTGATATAAAACAAAATAAGATTAATTTAGTTTTAGATGAAGATAAAAGATATGATTTGGTAATTAGTCAAGAGGAAATACGACATTTAAAAAAAGAAAGTCTTGAAGAAAGTGATATAGTTGACTTTGTTCATAATATAAGTAATATTATTATAAATTTTGATAATGTTAGATATAATAAATATAATAAAAGCCAAAATGCCTTAAGATTTAAAAAAAGAATTCACAATGGTACATATATAGCATTAGAAATTATTTCAAATCAAAAGGGAACTTTTAGAACTCAAACACTTTTTCTTGAAAAGGTCGATTTTATTGCAAAAAAAAGGAGTATTTCTCCAACGCTTAATGTATAAAACCTTAAGCAAACATCCGAAATGGATGGAGGACTAACTCCTTACAACAAGATAATACCACAATTTAGAAAAAAAATCAATATTTTTACAATAAAAATAATAGTAGTCAACTTACCCTTATTATATTTATTATATGAAATAAATATAAGCGTATTAAAAAAAGATAACTACTAAACATATTAAAGTATATAGTCTATACTTATATATAATAGATATGGCTGATATATTGTTATTAGACTTAAGGCTAATAACAACACTTTAAGACTTAGACTTAAAGTGAATAAAATATTAAAAAATAATTGACAAGAATAAATAATAATTATATAATAAGTATAGATTTTCTATTACTATTAGTGACAGATAGTAGATATAAATAAGTAGAAAACGGGTAGTTCCGATAAAAACTAATAAAGAGCACATTAGTGAAATAAGGTGGCACCGCGGATAATAGTATTCGTCCTTATGTAATTGATGTGTTTTTATATTATATGAAAGGAAGATGTATATGAAAAATAAATATAGAACAATTTATTGTGGTGAAGTATCCACTAAAAATATCGGTGAAGAAATAAAAGTAGCAGGCTGGTTAGAACAAAAAAGAAATCTAGGTAGTCTAGTATTTATGACATTAAGAGATGAAACAGGAGTAATTCAGTTAATAAGTGAAGATATTGATAGTTTTAAAGATATAACTAGAGAGAGTACTATGACTGTAACTGGAGTAGTAAGACATAGAGCTGAAGGTATGACTAATCCTAATATGAAAACAGGAGAAGTAGAAGTATTAGTATCTTCTTTTGAAGTACTAGGAGTAGCTCAAAATGTATTACCTTTTGAAATTAATAGAAGTACTGAAGCTTTTGAAGATACTAGATTAAAATATAGATATCTAGACTTAAGAAATCCTAAAGTACATGATAGAATACTATTTAGAACAGAAGTATTAGATTATATGAGAAAAATAATGAAAGAGATGAACTTTACAGAGATTCAAACACCAATTATAACTGCATCATCTCCAGAAGGAGCTAGAGACTTTATTGTACCATCAAGAAAGTATAAGGGAAAATTTTATGCTCTACCTCAAGCACCTCAAATATTTAAACAATTACTTATGTGTTCAGGATTTAATAGATATTTCCAAATAGCTCCATGTTTTAGAGATGAAGATCCTAGAAGTGATAGATTATATGGTGAGTTCTATCAATTAGACTTAGAAATGTCATTTGCTACTGATGAAGATGTTTATGCAGTAGGAGAGAGAATCTTCTACGACATATTTACTCACTTTAGTGATAAAAAGGTATCAGAGAGACCATTTAGAAGAATACCATTTAAAGAGGCTATGCTTAAGTATGGTTCAGATAAACCAGATTTAAGAAATCCATTAGTGATTGAAGACTTAACTGATATATTAAGTAAGAGTTCATTTGAACCATTTAAAGCATCTTTAATTAGAGGTATTACTGTTAAGAATATTGATAAATCAAACTCTTGGTATAAGTCTATGGAAGAATATATGAAGAGTGTTGGAGCTCCTGCGCTTGCATATATTAAAGTAAATGAAGATATGACTTTTAAATCATCATTAGATAAGTTCTTAACTGATGAAATAAGAAAAGAATTAGTAGATAAATGTGATCTAGAGGCTGGAAGTACTTTATTTGTACTAGCAGACTCTAAGAATAAAATAAATAAATTAGCAGGTCTTCTTAGAATTAAATTAGGTAATGAACTTGATTTACTTGATAAGAATAAATTTGAATTCTGTATTATTAATGATTTTCCTATGTATGAATATAATGAAGAAGAGAATACTTGGGATTTTGGTCATAATCCATTTAGTATGCCTCAAGGTGGATTAGAAGCTCTTACTGAAGATAATATTGAAAATGTTGTAGCATATCAATATGACTTTGTATGTAATGGTTATGAGATGGCTTCTGGGGCTGTTAGAAATCATGATATTAGAATAATGAAGAGAGCCTTTGAACTTGCTGGTTATACTGATGAAGATGTAGAGACTAAGTTTAGAAGTTTATATACAGCATTTCAATATGGAGCACCTCCTCATGCTGGAATGGCTCCTGGTATTGATAGAATACTAATGCTATTAAAAGATGAAGAAAATATTAGAGAAATGGTTGCTTTCCCACTAGGGGCTAATGGTGCTGATGCTATGATGGGTTGTCCTGGTGAAGTATTTGAAAAACAACTTAGAGAAACACATATTAAGGTTAGAGATTGATATTTATTAAGGGGGATATATGAATAATAATTTTGATTTAGTTGTAATTTATAGAAGAATGGAAAAGAAAGATGTAATTAATTATATACCAGTATATTGTGAAGTTGGTACTTATAATCAAGAGAGTGAAGTATTTACTACTACTAAAGGGAAGAAATATCATCATATGATTGAGGGAGAAGAGTATGCCTTTTTAGGTAGACTTCCTCTCTCTAGATATGCTGATCTTTATCCTAAATCTTCACTTTTTACTATTAAAACAAAAGCCTTTATCAATAACGCAAAACATAGATATATATTATCAGAAAGTGAAGATAATGTACCAATAGTCTTACAAGTAGAAAAGAATAATGAATGTAATATATTTTTAGATAGAGACTTAATAAGTTTTTATAACAAATATTATCCTGAATTAGAAATTGATAATATTATTGGTAATAATGAAATGAATATTAGTGATGTTTATAAAGAACTAACTAGTAAGATAATAGGTCAAGATGAACAAATAAAACAAATATTATCTACTATATGGAAGCAATATAATAATGAAGATAAGACTTTTAATTATAATATGTTAATTAATGGTCCAGAAGGTGTTGGTAAGACTACAATCTTTAAATTACTTGAAGAATTACTTGGTATTCCTTGTGTTATTATTAATGCTAAAAGACTAGGTAGTGAAGATTATATTGAAAATATATTATTAAATTTATTGGAAAAGACTGAATTTGATGTTGAAAGGGCTAAGACTGGTATTTTGGTTATTGATAAATTAGAAGAAATATCGACAAATAGTAAAGAAAGACATAGTACTTCTAGTAAGGCTTTACAAGAAATTATTATTAATTTGATTGATGAAGGGGTATTTACTATTAATACTATTGATAATGAGAAATATCGTTTTAGTATGGATAAACTACTTATAATTGGTATTGGTAATTTTAATAATAATGAGAATCTTAGAAATACTACAGTGGGATTTAATACTGTATTAGAAGATAATACTCTTGATTCTTATGGTATTATACCTGAACTTGCTAATAAATTTCCTATTCTAATAGAAATGAATAATTTGACACTAGATGATTATATTAATATTATTAAGAATTCTACTTTAAGTTCTCTTAATACTAATAGGGAATTTTTAGGTAAAAGGAATATTAACTTAGAAATATCTGAAGAAGTTATTAATATGATAGCTAGAATAGCTTATGATAGAAAATTAGGCGCTAAGAGTATTAATGAAATACTTGAGTCTTCTCTTGCACTAGCAGAGTTTGAGATAGCTAGTAATTCTTCTTTATATGAGAGTTTGATTATTGATAAGTCTACGATTAAAGATAATAAGAAATATACTTTAGTAAAGAGAAAGAATAATTAATCTTTCTTTTTCTTTTCCTTTACAGCCTATCAAAGATAGTCTTCCAAGGTATTTTTGAACCTGTAGTTTCAAAAATAAATATTTATATATTATAATGATATTGTTTGTTATAGAGACTATAACTAGGCTCTATAACACCTTCAGAGACTACAGGCTCGGAAGGAATAAAGTAAAATAATTGTCAAATATAAATAAAGCTATTTACTAATAATATAGACTATGATATAATTAAGATACCTAGAGGATACGACATCTTTAGTATAAAACCGACTAAAGATATTAATAGGGGAGCTAATATAATTTATGTGTTGAATGCTTGCTTCTAAGTAGGAATCCTAATTAAATTATTGTGCTGACCCACCTGTGACTTACGCCGCGGGTTTTATCTTACAGAGTCGGTCCGTCTGGGCTTTTTTTATTTTAATTATTGACTTTTCTAGGTGAGTCCGCTATAATTTAATTATGTACGGTGGCTACCATCGGAATTTATGTCTGCGGACGAAGAATAATCTTCTATGAAACAGAAAAGCATTATCGTGAGGTAATGTAAGAAGTACAACCCACCTGTGACTTATAAGTACACCGTGGGTTTTTATTTTACATTACCAGCCCAGTTAGGCTTTTTTTTATATAGATTTTGTGATATACTAATAATGGTGATGAGAAGTGGAAATAAAAAATAATACTATATATACTAATGACTTAGTAAAAGAATTTTTAAGAGTATATTATTTTGATAAAGTAAAGACAATTAGAATAATTATGAATATTCTAATAGCAGTATTAGTAGTTAGATTCTTCTTTTTAGATAATACTACTACTATCGATATAATTACCTTTATATTTAGTTTATTTGGTATCATAGAACTAAATACTAATATGTTACCATATACTAATTATAAAAGATTAGAAAAAAGAAAAGATAGTATTCTAAATACTAAGATAAAATATCTATTTAAAGAATATAATTTTATGATAGATAATGGTAAAGAAGAATATATAAATTATAAAGATTTATATAAAGTAATTGAAAGAGATAATACCTACTACTTATATATAAATAAATATAAAGCTTTTATAGTAAGTAAAGAAGGTATTAGTAAGAATAATATAGAGAAATTAAGTAATAATTTTAAAGATAAAGTATCCACCTATAAATATATAAAATAATGTTTGATAGAACAATAGCTTTAATAGGTCAAGATAATTTAGATAAAATAGAGAGTAAACATATTCTTATAATTGGAGTAGGTGGAGTAGGTGGATATGCAATAGAAGCTCTTATTAGAAGCGGTATTCATAATATAACATTAGTAGATTATGATAACATAGATATATCTAATATTAATAGACAAATAATAGCTAAAGAAAGTAATGTAGGTAAATTAAAAGTAGAGGCTTGGAAAGAGAGAATTAATGAAATAAATAGTAGTGTTTTAGTTAATACTTTACCACTTAAAATAGATGAAAATAATATTGATATATTATTTAAAACCTCCTACGACTATATAATAGATGCTTGTGATACTGTTATAGTAAAGAAATTACTTATTAAGAAATGTCATGAAAAGAATATTAAATTAATTACAGTATGTGGTATGGGTAAAAAGTTAAATCCTAGTCTAGTAAAAATATGTGATATCAAAGATACTTCATATGATCCACTAGCTAAAAGTATTAGAAAATATGTCAAAGATGAAAAAATAAGAGGTAAAGTACCTGTAGTATTTTCTAGTGAAGAACCTAAGAAGAATGATAAGAATTTAGTTTCTTCAATGATGATGGTACCCGCTACTGCTGGTATAAATGCTGCTTATTATGTAATAAATGATATTATAAAATAAAAATATATATGGAGGTGTTAAGATGTCAGAAAAAGAATTGGATTCAAGTATAAATAACTATATCGAAGTAAAATCTAATAATATAAAACAATTAGATTGGGATATGGCTATTGGTCTTCAGGAAGTAGACAATCTAAAACCTTCAAAATATTTGGAAAAATTGCTTAAAGAAAATGTAATTGGTGAAAAAACTATTTATGAAGTAGAACAAGAAATAAAAAAATATTATACTTTAAAAGAAGAAAATAACGAAGTAAATAAAGAAGAACAAGAATGTGATTTAGTTTCTACTAGAATAGTAGAGTTATTGCAAGAAGATAATTTTGAATTATCAATTGATTATCTAAAATATATTCATAAATATTTATTTCAAGATATATATGACTTTGCTGGTAAATTTAGAAAAGTAGACTTTTCTAAACATGAGAAAATATTAAATAATGATTCTATAGCATATGGAGACTCTAAGTTATTAGAACAATCATTAGATTATGATATATCTTTAGAAAAAAATAAAGATTATAAAGTAATGAATATGGTTGATATCATAAACAACATTACTGATTTCTCTTCAAGAATATGGCAGGTACACCCTTTTAGAGAAGGCAATACCAGAACTACTGCGCTATTTATAGAAAAGTATTTAATATCTCTTGAAATAAAGGTAGATAATACTATGTTTAAGGAAAAATCAGTGTATTTTAGAAATGCTTTAGTAAGAAGTAATTATTTTAATAATGAATTAAATATAAGTAAAGATGATAGTTTCTTAATCAAATTCTATGAAAATCTATTACTGAGTAAAAATAATGAATTACATTCAAAAGATTTAATTATTAAAGAATTATTTAATAAAGAAGAATCAAATTAATGATTCTTCTTTTACATAGTATCTAATCTATTTATTATCTCTTTATATACTCTTTCGTTCTTATTATCTTTAGGAATATAATATCTACTACCAAGAAGGTTATCAGGTAAATATTGTTGTTTTACATAATCATTTTTATAATTATGAGGATACTTATATTCACTAGACGGATTCTTTAAATGATTAGGAACATCTCCTATATTCTTAGTGCGAATATCTTCAAGGGCTTTATCAATAGCCATTTCAGCACTATTACTTTTAGGTGATAAAGCAAGTTCTATTACTATTTCTGATAATACAATCCTAGCTTCTGGTAATCCTAGTCTTAAGGCTGCATTAATTGCAGCATCTACTCTTGGACCCATACTTGGATTAGCAAGGCCAATATCTTCATAAACAATAACGGATAATCTTCTTACAATAATGTCTAAGTCTTCAGCATCAATTAATCTAGCTAAATAATGAAGAGCAGCATTAACATCACTACCACGAATAGATTTTTGAAAAGCTGAAATTACATTATAATAACCATCAGCGTTCTTATCAAATAAACTATTAGTTCTATTACTTATTTTAGTTAAAGTATCTAAAGTAATATTTTTATCTTCAGTAGAGTAGTAGGCTACTTCAAGTGTATTATAAGCATATCTTAAATCAGTGCCAGATATACTAGCTAAATAGTTCTTTGCTTCATCAGTAATAGTTAAACCTTCTAAATAATTAGATTCTATAGCTTTATCGATACCTTTCTTAATATCATCACTAGTTAAATCTTTAAGTTCAAATAATTGACAACGACTTCGAATAGCAGGATTGATAGCATGATATGGATTAGAAGTAGTCATACCAATTAAAGTAATAATACCGGATTCAAGATAGGGCAAGAGAATATCTTGTTTATCTTTATTTAATCTATGTATTTCATCCACGATTACAATTAAACCATCATATAATTTTGCTTCTTCAATAACTGTATCAAAATCTTTCTTATTATTTACAACAGCATTAAGATTACGATATCTCATACCAAGTTCTTCCGCTATTGCAGTAGCTATACTTGTCTTACCAATACCTGGATGGCCATATAAAATCATTGAAAATAATTTCTTATTTTTAACCAAATTATATATAACTTTATTTTCTCCTACTAAATGTTCTTGACCAATAATATCTTTTAAAGATTTTGGTCTTAATTTAATTGATAATAATTCTTCCATAACATCACTATTCCTTTATAATAAAATGAAGATAGTCCATAAAGAACTATCTTCAACGGACCGCTAGGGTCTTTGATCAACAAACGGGTTGTAATAACCTTTGTTGTATATAATATACAACATTTTTGGCAAAATGTCAAACCTTTTTTGTGAATTTTTCTATTAATTCTTTATCAATTTTATCCATTACTTCTTTAGGACATTTCTCTTTACCAACAAAATCATATTCATTAATTGGTTTCAAAATGCGACTTTTTGAAATCGTAGTAATAAGGCTGCTACAAGCATATGTATTCATTTTATTGCCTTTGTAATAGGTTAGTACTGTATATAGTTTTCTTATTTTAGTTTCATCTTCAATATTTAATTTTTTGCTTCCTATATCAAATTCTTCATCAATGCCTATTTTTACTAGTTCTTTTTTTATTTTTTCTATTAATTTATTGATGACTAAATTCTTTAGATCTAAATTATATTTACTTGGTTTAGATGTTAGTGGAATAACTGTTAAAACATTATTTTTGGGATTATCATAATTATTAAGTACAATCGCAAAATGCACTTGAGACATTTCGGAACCAATATTTACTCCGAAATCTGCTCTTATAATAGTGCCTCTTTTATATGTTTTATACATTTGTTTACTTTTTGATTCAAATTTATTTGCTTCTGATAAGAGTAATTTTGAATTTTTTAATAGCCATTCATCTAAATATGCAAATTTATATGGTAAGTTTTTATCAATTATGTCATGATAATTAATGTATGACTTGTCTAATCTAATTCTTTCTTTTAAACTAATATCAATTATTTTTTCATCTTTCATTTTGCTCACATACTTTTTAATGTTTAATTATACATCTTATATTTATTAGTTAAACTTAATACTCTTTTCTTTTCTCTATCTAAAGCTCTTTCATTATTGTAGTTATTTAATACATTATATATAATATCTCCAATAGTGATAAAATCTTCTTCTTTTAATCCTCTTGTAGTCATTGCAGGACTTCCTATACGAATACCACTTGCTTTCATAGGACTAAGTGTTTCATTAGGTATAGTATTTTTATTAACTGTAATATGCACTGAATCTAATATTTCTTCAGCTTCTTTACCAGTAATACCAAGTGAATTATATACATCTAATAATATTAAATGATTATCAGTACCACCAGAAATAACAATCATACCCTTACTAATTAAATAATCAGATAAAGCTTTAATATTTTTAAGTACTTGTTCTTGGTAAGTTACAAATGATGGGTCTAATGCTTCATAGAAACATTGTGCTTTAGCAGCAATTACATGCATAAGTGGTCCACCTTGAATACCAGGGAAAATAGTTTTATTTATTTTCTTTATAATCTCTTCATTATTAGTAAGAATAATACCTCCTCTAGGGCCTCTTAAAGTTTTATGAGTAGTAGAAGTAACTACATCAGCATAATCAACGGGATTCATATGAAGATGGGCTGCGACTAAACCGGCAATATGGGCCATATCTACAAATAAGTAAGCATTAACTTCGTCTGCTATTTCTCTAAATTTTTTAAAATCAATACTTCTAGAGTAGGCACTAGCTCCCGCTATTATCATTTTAGGTTTTGTTTTTAAAGCAATTTCTCTAATGTTATCATAATCCAAATAACCAGTATCAGGATTTACTTTATAATCAACAATATTATAATCTATACCACTAAAATTAAGAGGATGACCATGAGTTAAATGACCTCCATCAGATAAATTCATTCCCATAACAGTATCACCATGATTAAGTAATGCTCTATATACAGCCATATTTGCTGAACTACCACTATGAGGTTGTACATTAGCATATTTACATCCAAATAACTTACATACATATTTAATAGCTAAATTTTCAACTATATCAACATTCTCACATCCACCATAATATCTTTTACCTGGATATCCTTCAGCATATTTATTAGTAAATATACTACCTTGTAATTCTAATATATCTTTAGAAACATAGTTCTCACTAGCAATAAGTTCTATGTTATCATTTTGTCTTTTTTCTTCCTTTAATAAAGCTTCTTTTATTAATTTATCCATTTATATCAACTCTCTTTCTTCTTTTATATTATAACTTATTTATAAGTTAAAGTAAATAAGTATTTTTAATTAAAGATATTTTGATGAAAAGTCAAAAATTAAGATTGCTCAAATAAAAAAATAAATTGACCGATGAAAAATATATTGGTGCATTTAAAAATTCATTCAACAAAAAATATTAGATGACAATAAAGAATTAACAAAAGTTTAAAATATAGTACAATCATATTGTGCTTATGGCACTATAGTTAATTAAAAGCGGTGTATCCAGCCATAAATGGAAGCTAAAAAAGGAAATTAGAGACTAATCTCTAATTTTTTTAGTATATAGTTATTGCTTATATATAATAGATATGTAGATATATTAACTAAAGACTTAATATAAGGCTTTAGTTAACACTAATAAGACTTACATAGTAAGGCTTATAGTGAATAAATAAATGTAAAATAAATGTTATTAAGTTTACTAAAATAATAATAAATGATATAATTTATATGAGAGTAGGTAATATGATAAAGATAGATAATTTAAAACTAAGTAAAGAAAATAAAGATATATTAAGTGAATATAAGATAGAATTAACCGCTATTAAATTAAAGAAAATAGATACAACAGTTGAATCTTATATTGAAGATATATATAAATACTTAGAATATATAGAAGAAAAGAAACATATATATAGTGCTTTAAATATTAAGGAAGAAGATATAATTGATTATCTTATATACTTAGATAAAAATAATTATGAAAAGACTAGTATTGTTAGAAAGATAGTATCTATAAAGTTATTTCATAAATATCTAAGTGAAAAATATCATATTGAAGATATAAGTATTAAGATAGATAAACCTAGAGTAAGAAGAAAATTACCTAATATTCTCTCAATAGAAGAAGTAGATAATTTATTAGATATAGAATTAAATAATGCTTTTGATTATCGAAATAAAGCTATGCTTGAACTTATGTATTCTTCAGGACTTAGAGTAAGTGAGTTAGTAGATTTGAAATTAAAAGATATTGATTTAGATAATGGTTATGTTAAATGTTTTGGTAAAGGAAATAAAGAAAGAATAGTTCCAGTAGGAGAATTAGCAGTAGAATACTTAAAGAAATATATCTATGAATATCGAGATAGTATGAAGAAAGGTTATTATACTGAGAATATATTCTTAAATAATCATGGTAAAAAGATAAGTAGACAAGGTTTCTTTCTTATTATAAAAGATATAGCTAAACAAAAGAATATTGATAAGAATATAACTCCACATATGTTAAGACATTCTTTTGCTACTCATTTATTAAATAATGGAGCAGATCTTCGTACTATTCAAGAAATGTTAGGACATTCTAGTATTACTACTACTCAGATATATACAAATGTTAGTACTGATATATTAAAAGAAAATTATGAATTATATAAAAGGAGAGATTAAATATGGAATTAAATAGATTAATGTTTAGAGAATATGATATAAGAGGTATATGGAATGAAGATATTACTGAAGAGATATCATATCATATAGGTAGAGCTTATGCTACTAAATTACTAAGTTTTGGTAAAAATAAAATGATTGTAGGTTATGATAATAGATTATCTAGTCCGATAATTGAAGAAAACTTAGTAAAAGGATTAACTGAGGGAGGAGTAAATGTTGTTAGACTTGGTTTAGTAACTACTCCTATGTACTATTATGCTTGGGATAAACTAAATATTCATGCAGGTATTATGATTACTGCTTCACATAATCCTAAAGAATATAATGGCTTTAAAATGAGTTATAATGGTATTCATAATATGTTTGGTAAAGATGTAAGTGATTTATATTATGTAATAATAAATGGTATATATTCTGAAGGGAATGGTACGATAGAATATGCTGATATTAAGGAAGACTATGTTAAGATGATACATAATCATATTGATATGGGTAATAATAAATTAAAAGTAGTATATGACTGTGGTAATGGTACTACTAGTATAGTTGCTCATGATATCTTTAAAAGTAATGAATATATAGAATATATTCCTATATTTGATGAGTCGGATGGAACTTTTCCTAATCACCATCCTGATCCTGCGGTAGAAGAGAATCTAAAACAACTAAAAGAAAAGGTACTTGAAGTAAAAGCAGACTGTGGTATTGCCTTTGATGGTGATGGCGACAGAGTAGGGGTAGTAGATAATCAAGGTAATATGATACCAATAGATAAATTTATGATAATAATATGGAGAGATATTTATAATAAAGTAGCTAAAAAAGAAGGTTTTTTTGATGTTAAATGTTCTAAGGCTTTAAAAGATGAATTAATTAAATTAGGTGTTAAACCAGTAGAAACTAGAACAGGAAACTCTTATACTAAAAAAATATCTGTTGAGAATGATTATCCATTTGGTGGAGAAATGTCAGGACATTTATATTTTAGAGATAAATTTATTGGTAATGATGATGGTATATATGCTGGCTTAAGATTAGTAGAAATTTTATCTAAAACTAATAAGAAATGTACTGAATTACTAGATAATATCCCAGTATATTATTCTACTGATGAAAATAAAGTTCCAGTAGAAGATGCTATTAAAGATAAAATAGTAAGTAGAGTAGAGGAGTATGCTAAAGAAAAAGATTATAACTATCTTACTATTGATGGTGTTAAAGTATTATATGATGATGGTTTTGCTTTAGTTAGAAAGTCTAATACTACTCCTAATATAACAACTAGATATGAAGCTAAAACTAAAGAAAGATTAGAAGAAATTACTAATGAATATAATTCTTTATTAGATAAATTAAATGAAGAAGAGTAATTATAAACAAGTACTATAAAGTAAAAGAAGAGTAGGTAACCCTATTCTCCTTTTTCTTCAAAATTATTAGTACTATTCTTCTTAGTACAATGACAATTATCTTTATGACAATCACAAGACATATCAGTATCTAAATTAACATCATTACAATGACAATCAAAATTATTAGATTTAGTCTTAGTCTTATTATCTTTGTTTTTCTTACTCATTTTAATTACCTCCAATAATAGTATTTACTAAATTAATTATATTATACTTATATTCTCTTTTTTATAGAAGTTAACATAATATTAATTATAGGAAGTAAAATATTTAATTAAAAGTAATATAGTTGTTAACCTTAAATTACCATATAAAATAAGGTTTTAGATAGTATTTCTCTTTTTATATTACATATAATATTATTATAGTTATTATTTTAAATATAAATTTATTTTATAAAAAAATTAACTATATAATTATTTATATTATTATACAGTTAATTAATTATATACGTTCTTATTTAATTTGAGATGGATACTTCATCATCTACTTATTAATAAATTTATTTAAATAATCATTAAATATATTATTATAGTTCTTCCCTATTTTTAGTAAAAATTAAAGTAGGGGACTTAAATTAAAATTTTTGAGCCATAATTTCTGCTATTTTGTCTAATACTTCACTGGCATTATTTTTATCTATTTCATCATATCCTAATTCTCTTAAGGCTCTTATTTTAGCAGTATTTAATTCTTGTGTTCTAGTTAATTTTTCTTCTTTTTTGCTATTTAACATAGCTTCCCATCTACGATGTGATTCGGTAAGTTTAGTACGAGAAGCTCCCCCATTACTATATAATGTCATAGCAGAGTACATAATGCTTTCTAATATATATTGATTATTTTCATCGAAAGCAAATTTATTAGGATCAGTATAACCAAAATTCTTAGAGAAATATCCTAGAATGTATTTTAATTCTTTAGTAGTACTTAAGTTTTCAATAAAGTGATGGACATACTCAACAGTAGTATAGGCCTCCCCTTCTCTACCTTTATTCTCAATAAGTATATTCTTAAGCATTTGGCTAATTTCACCAATTAACATTATTTCGTCTTTTTTTAAACCTGCTAAGTCAATTGATTCTTCTTTTTTTTGTGTACTCTTCTTTGTATCAAATATTTTACTCCCTACTCTTTGAAGATAATCATTTGTTATGCTTATGTCTAATATTTCTTTTTCTGATGTGACGTCAAGTAAATTAAATAGTAGTTGACACTTCTCGTTTGGAAGTTTTGATAAATCGTCACCATCAAAATAATTGTAAACCATCTGTCTTGATACTCCTAAATACTTTGATAGGTTTACTTTGGAAATATTAGCCTTTTTTAATATTAAATTAACTTTCTCGACAACATTCATTGTTAGTCATCCTCCTATTGTTTATAATTGTTTATAACTTTACATTTACAATTATATCATACTATATGTAAAATTACTAGTGCTTTTTTATTTTTTTCTTTATTTATAAGATATTATTTGCTTATATATAATAGATGTGGATGACATATTATTTTTAGATTACAAGCTAAAAATAACACTGTAAGATTATAGCTTACAGTGCCTTAATTATTATTTTACTTCTTTAATTATACCTCCACCTAGACATATATCTTTATCATATAGAACACAGAATTGTCCAGGAGTAACTGCCTTAGATCCTTTATAACTAAGTAATAAATTATTATTATCTAAGTATTTTACATTAATATCTATATCTGATTGACGATATCTAAATTTACAAGTACATTTACTAGGTCTTTTATCAGTTAAATAATTAAATTCTTCTATAATAGCAGTACTAGAATATAAATACTTATTATCATCTCCTACTGCTACATATAATATATTTTTATCTAAATCTTTTTTTACAACAAAAGTTCTATCTTTAGTACCACCAATATTTAATCCTCTTCTTTGACCAATGGTATAATACATAAGGCCAATGTGTTTACCAAGTATTTCACCTGTATCAATATTAACTATATCACCAGGAATATTGGGTAAATAATTTTCTAGAAACTGAGTAAAATTTCTTTCTCCAATAAAACATATACCAGTAGAATCTTTTTTACTAGCAGTAACTAAACCATATTCTCTAGCAATCTTTCTAACTTCTGGTTTTTCTATTTCACCTAGAGGGAATAATACATCTTTAAAAATATCTTTATTAACATATGCTAAGAAGTATGATTGATCTTTATTCTTATCTACTGCTTTAGCTAGTTTACCATCAATTAATCTAGCATAATGACCAGTAGCAATATAATCTGCTCCTAGTTTTTTTGCTTCTTTAACAAATAAATCAAACTTTATATATTTATTACACATGACATCTGGATTAGGAGTTCTACCTTTTTTTAGTTCTTCTAAGAAATAAGTAAAGACAAAATCCCAGTATTCTTTAACAAAATCTACTCTATGTAATGGAATATTTATCTTCCTGCATACTTCTAAGGCATCATTATAATCTTGTTCTTGAGGACATATATTATTATTTAAATTTGGATTACCTAGATAATCGTTATTAATAGTACTATCCCAATTACGCATAAATAAGCCTATGACATTATAACCGGCTTTCTTTAATAGAATAGCCGCTACTGAGGAATCTACTCCTCCTGACATACCAATGACTACTGTTTTCATGGTTAATCACCTCACTAGTAGTCATTATATCATATTTTATTATTTAAATAAATAGTTTTATTACTAATTTTAATAATGATGGTACTAGGAATCCCTCTGTTAATGATGATATTAGTATTAATATTATACATAATATTAGTAATAAGAAGTATTTCTTTATAAATTTTTTCATATTATAATTTTTTTCTTTTAAAAAGATTATCTTCCATAGGTTTATTGTAAATAGTACTGAGTATACTCCTAGTAATAGACATACTAATATATTTATTATACTAGTAGGAAAAGCATAGATAAGGGCCGCTAATAGGCCTTTATATTTATATACTAAGAAGAATGAAGATAAGGAAAAGCCTATGATAAATCCCTTTAAATATATTATAAATATATTTATAATTATTCCAATAATAGACATTCCTAGTATCCATATTAAAATTACAAATATTATATTTTCAATAAAAGCATTCTTAAAAGCTTCTATATTATTTATATTATTGGTATTTATATTAGTGAAGAATGTATTAATCTTTTCTATTACTAGGTTGTGATCGGTATCTTTTAATACTACTAGAAATAATGATCCTGATATTATTCCTAATATTATTATAAACATTATAAAAGTATTTACTTTTTTATCTGGTATAATTATAGCTAGTCCTCTATTTAATTTTTTATTCATATTATCACCATTAAATTATATTAATAGATATTGAAAATATGACTAATATTTGATACAATTATATAGAGGTGTATAAGATTATGAGTAAAAAGAAAAAGAAGCAAAATCTAAGTAATAGAATATTTGCTTACATTATGCTTTTCTTAGCAGTAGCTTTCTCTTTAACTACTGTATTATCATTTGTACTTAGATAATAAGTACTTTTTTTATTGCTTCGTGGGTCTTAAGTAAACTTAAGTTTTCCGAGGTATTTTTATGCCTAAGGTCATAAAAATAATAATTTATTTAACAAATAGATATAATAGTCCAATAAATACTATAAAAGATATAGCACCTAGTAAGATATAGGAAACAAAGCCACTAGAACCTACTAGTGTTTCTTCTCTCTTACGTGGTTCTTTTTTCTTTTCTTCAATAGTCTTTTTAGCTAAGTTATCAAATGTTTCCAATTCCATTTCTACTGTTTTTTCAATTGTAGGTTCTGTATTCTTACCTACTACAAAATTCATATTAGGAGTTTCTATAACATTATAATTACTATATGAACCATTATCTTTTACTAAATCTAGGATTGTTTTATATTCAATTCTATTATTATATCTAGATACAAACCAATTAGTGAATTTCTTAAACGAATCATTATTAATAATATAGATACTATTATTTACTTTTACATTATTCTTAGTTAAAAACATATAAGCATTATTAAAAATAACTCCTAAATATCTATCTACTATCTGATACATTTCTAAATCTTCTACTACTCTAATTCTATCTAAAATATTATTATAAAATACTGGTAATATTAATGTTATGTTATAGTTATCTAAATTCTTATAATAATTAATAAGTTCATTAGTAACTACTTCTAATGAATTTTTTGTTAAATCATAACTATCATAATTACTTTTTAATCTAATTGATATATTGGTATTATCATATTCTTTATAAGGAACTAATATATAAAAGCTAACATTAGCATCACTTAAATAATATATATTATGTTTTTCTAAACTGCATATTAAGGTTTCTTTCATGTTATCCTCCTACTCTATATAAAATTATATCAAAAAAAAGACAACTTGTCATTACCTTTTTATATCTTTTTTTAATTTCTATGCTATAATAAGATTATTAGAAAGGAAGTTATTATGAATAAATTAAATATTATCAGTAGTCTTAGTACCTATCATACAATGAAAGAATGTGATTATTTAAAAGATAATATCCTTATGTTTGATATTCCCTTTTCATTAATAGATTTATCCACTACTAAAGAAATGGAAGTTATTTTACCTAAAGATATATATCATAAAGAAATAAAGTATTCTTTTAAAGAATCAATTGATAAATTAAATAGTTATATTCAAAATAATAAAGATATTAGAATATGGACTAGTCATTATGAAATTAATTCTTATTTACTTATGATGTATATATGTAATTATTTACATGATAAAGATTGTAATATATATGTCGTATTCTCTGACGAATATAATAAAGATTGTTACTCACCTGCCTGTATGAATGCTCCTGAATTAAATAAACTAAAAGATTTAGAACATAAATTAAATAAAAATGAAATAAACAGTTATAGTAGTAAATGGCTTGATATTGTAAATGAAAATAGTGATATAAGACTATTAGAAGATAATAATGTTAAGTCTGTCTCTTATGACTATCTAAATGATTATATTTTAATTAAATTAAAAAAATTAGGAAGTACTAAAATTAGTAAATTAACTATTGAAATTATGAAGGATTATCATTTAATAGATCTATTAGTATTTTATCTAATTAGAAGACTAATAAATGAAAATAAAATTATAATAGTTACTAAAAATGAAGATAATTCTTTTGAAGATATTATTTCTATAAAATAAACTTCATTAACATGAAGAGAACTCCTATTAAGAAGAAGATTATTAAATATTTAGTGTTATTATATCTTCTGGCGGTTGGCAGTAGTTCACAGAAGGATATCTGAAGCATAATACCCGCTATTAGGGAAAATAGTATACCTAGTATTAAATCATTCATAATATTTTTTAAAAAGATATAAGCAAGGAAAGCTCCAAATGGTTCAGATAAAGCTGATACTCCTGTATATAAAAGGGCTTTCTTTTTATTATTTGTACTATAATATATTGGTACTGAGATACTTATTCCTTCAGGTATATTATGCATAGCTATTGCTATAGCAAGTGATATACCTAGAGTAATATTACTATTTGTTGCTACAAATGTTGCTATACCTTCAGGTATATTATGTAAAATAATTGCTATCATTGATATAAATCCTACTTTATATAGCTTTTTATCACTACTAATGGATGGTTTATCTGGTAAATAGTAATCTATTAACATAGATATTATAATACCAAGGAGAATTCCTAAAAAGGATATAATAATAGTACTGATATTATTTATATTATCTCTTAATAAATTAATAGATTCGGGTATTAGATCTGTTATTGATACACAAATCATTACTCCTGCGGCAAAAGATAAAGAAGATAAAACTATTTTATTAGTATCTTTCTTTTTAATAAAGATAAAGATAGTACCAAGCATTGTGGATAAGCCCGCTAATACGGTAAGTAAAAAAGCATAGAAAGTATTATTCATATTATCACCTATTTAAGTATATGAAAAAACTTCTATTATATAATAGAAGCTATAACCATTCATGATTTTTCTTAATATATATTCTTTTAACTATTGATACAATAGTAAAATATAATATTAATAATAATATTAAATATATATAGAAGTTAAATGGTAATATTTCAAAATGAAAGTTAGTAATTTTATGCATTACTAGGGGTGTGACAATAGTTAAGATACCAGAAAAGATTGTTAAACCTGCTAGTACAGGAGATATATTTGATTTTTCATAAATATGTTTAGAAGTTCTAACATTATAAATAATCATTAATTCTGTGATTAGAGATGTAATAAACCAAGCTGTTTGAAAATAACTAGCTTTTTCTATACTATTATATCCTAATACATACCAAAAGATTATAAAAGCAATTACATCAATAATAGAACTAGTAATACCCATAACTATCATATATTTAGATATACCATTAGTATTCCATTTTTTAGGAGATTTAATAAATTCATCATCTACATTATCATATGGTATACCTATCTGGGAGAAATCATAAATAAAATCTTGAAATAACATTTGAATTGGTAATAGTGGTAAGAATGGTAAAAAGATACTAGCTATCATAATACTAAAGACATCACCAAAGTCTGCGCTTAAAGCCATTTTCATATATTTAATTATATTACCATATACTTTTCTTCCTTCAATTACTCCATCACATATTACTTTTAAACTTTTTTCTAAAAGAATCATATCACTAGATTCTTTAGCAATATCCGTAGCACCATTAACTGATAGTCCAATATCACTTTCTTTTAAGGATGGAGCATCATTGATACCATCACCCATATAACCTACTACATGGTTATTTTCTCTTAATATTCGAACAATTCTTTCTTTCTGAATTGGATTTAATCTTGCAAAGACATCTACTTTTTCTACTACTTTAGATAAGGATTTGTCACTTAATTTATCAATATCACTACCTAGATATATTTTTTCACTATTTATACCCGCTAGTAGGCATACACTCTTGGTAGAATAAGGATTATCTCCAGTTAATATTTTTACTTTAACATTATATTTATTTAGCTTTTCTATAACATTTTTAACATCTTTTTTAGGAGAATCTAAGAAAGCTACAAAACCAATAAAGGTCATATCATTTTCTTCTTTTTCATTTAATACTAAAACTTTATTATTTTCTTTTTTTGAAGCTAGTGCTATTACTTGCATACCTTCTTCGGCCATCTCTTTAGCTTTAGATATTACTTTATTAGTAAGTTCTTTAGTTAATTCTTTATTTTTTCCATTTATTTGTACTTTATTACATCTTTTTAATATTTCTTCCATAGCTCCTTTGGTAATCATTCGATATTCATTGTTATTCTTTACTAGGATACTCATAATTTTTCTATTATAGTCAAAAGGTATTTCATCTATTTTATTATACTTAGGTAATATATTATCTAAATTATGCTTACTACCATATATAAGTATTGCTCTATCAACGATATTCTTCATACCAGTACTATAATAGCTATTTAAATAAGCATATTCTAAAACATTTAAATTTTCATTACCTAGAACATCAATATACTTTTGTAATACTATTTTGTTTTCTGTTAAAGTACCAGTCTTATCAGTACATAGGATATCCATTGCTCCTAAATTTTGTATTGCTTCTATTCTCTTTACTAATACTTTTTTCTTAGCTAGATTCTTACTTCCTTTAGTTAAATTTACATTTACAATCATTGGTAACATACTAGGAGTAATACCTACTGCTACTGAAAGAGCAAATAAAATGGCTTCATTAAAATTATTTTTTATTATACCATCTATTACTAAGACAATTAAACAAATAAAAATCATATATTTAATTAACATATTAGTAATATTCTTCATTCCTTTATCAAAATTAGTTAATTCTTTTTGTTTGGTTAAATCTTTACCCATATAACCTAGATAAGTATTTATTCCTATATTAGTAGCGACCGCTAATGCTTTACCACTAATTATAGAACTTCCCATATAGATAATATTTTCTATATCAAAAATACTATCTATATTTTTATTATTTGTTATCTTTTTTTCTACTGGTATTGATTCTCCAGTAAATACTGATTCGTTAACAAATAAATCTTTACTATCTACTATTATAGAATCTGCTGCTACAATACTACCAGCATTTAATACTAAAATATCTCCTACACAGACTTCTTCTGTTTTAATAGTTACTTCTTTATTGTTTCTAATTACTGAGCATGTGCTAACTATTTTACTTTTTAATTTCTTATTAAATTTATATACTGAATAATCTTCACATACTCTAATTAAAGCACTAACAATGGCAATTAAAATGATTACTAATGATCCTAATTTATCTCCTAGACAAAAGTTTATTATAGCTAGAAATAATAATATTAATATAAATTCATCTTTAAAAGCATTAATTATGAAATATAAGATACTTCTATTTTTTTCTTTTATAACTATATTTTTACCATACTCTTTTATTCTTTTATTTACTTCACTATTAGATAAACCACTATTACTAGTATTATATTTAGTATATACTTCTTCTATATTTAATTTAGATATTTTTTTATACTTATCTAAAATAGTATTATTATCTATTTTATTCATAGTACCACTTCCTTACTATCTAAGATAATTATACAATAAAATTATTATCTATACAATAGAAAAGATAAGACTACTATTAAATCTTATCTTTAGTTATATCTTCTAATGTATAATTTATTACTTTAGCTAATTCTTCTAGTGTAGTATCTATTTGATAACCGATTTTACCTCCACTAAAGATTATTCTTTCTTGATTTTTTGCACTTTTATCAATAACAGTTGGAAAATATTTCTTCATACCTACTGGTGAACATCCTCCATGAATATATCCGGTAAGGGGAAGTAAATCTTTAGATTTAATCATCTCGATACTCTTTTCTTCTACTACTACGGCGGCTTTTTTTAAGTCTAATTCTTTATTTACTGGTACTAAGAATACATAATGATTACCTGATTTACCAATGGTTACTAGTGTTTTAAATACTATATTATAATCTTCACCTAGATAGTCTGCTACTTCAGTACCACTAATCGCAGTACTATTAATATAGTTATATACTTTAAAATTTATTTTATTTTGTTCTAATATTCTAATTACATTAGTTTTTTCTTCATTCTTTTTCATGTTCTATTTCCTTATCATAATCTTCTAGAAAGCTTTTATATATACCATTAGTCTTAGTACCTAGAATACAATTTAAATTAACATTATTCATACTAGTAAAGATATTACGATCAATACTAGGATTATTCTTTTTTAATTCTTTAATTAATTCTTTTATTTCTTTTCTCTTACTAGTACCATCATTAGTATTATAATTTCTTTCAGTAAATTTGCAAGCACAATTTATAAAAGTTAAATTATTACTATTCTTCCATGATATTATTGATGCTTCTTCAACCATATATAGTGGTCTAATTAACTCAATACCAGGAAAGTTATCACTATGTAGTTTAGGCATCATTGTTTTTACTTCAGAACCATAAAACATTGATAATAGTGTTGTTTCAATAACATCATTAAAATGATGTCCTAAAGCTATTTTATTACAACCTAACTCTTTAGCTTTACTATATAAATATCCTCTTCTCATCTTAGCACACATATAGCAGGGACTATCATAACTAATTTTATCTACTACTTCAAAGATATCACTTTCAAATACTCTTATTGGTACATTTAATATCTTAGCATTCTCTAATATATTATCTCTATGTTTTTCACTATATCCAGGATTCATTACAACATATTCAGCAGTAAATGGTACTTTACCATGTCTTTCTAATTCTTGTATACATTTAGCAAGTAAAAAGGAATCTTTACCTCCTGATATACATACCATTACTTTATCATTTTCTTTTATTAGTTCATATTCTTTAACCGCCTTTATAAATTTACTCCATATCTCTTTACGATATTTTTTTATAATACTTCTTTCTATTTCTTTATATCTTTCCATATATAAATCACCTCAAAAATAAACTATAATAATTATATCATAAATTTTTATTTAATAAATACTAAATTATAATTAAAGGTATATTTTTAGTCTAATTATTATTTTAAATAATAAATAGTGATAAAACTAATTATCACTATTTTGTTTATTATAATTATTTTTCTTCTAATTTATTTTTGAATTTTGAAATTATAATTAATCCAACAATTGAAATAATACTAACTATTATATAGAATACAATATTGTCACCTGTTTTAGGATTATTGATTTCATTTGCTATTTTAGGCATTTCTTCAGAAGTTATTTTAATTATTATATTTTTATCTATATTTGTTAATGATAGTTTATTATCATTTAGTTTTACTTCTTCATCATTTACTAAAACGCTTTTTATCTTATAGCCTTCTTTAGCAGTAATAGTTATTTCTTTATTTTCTCCTTCAAGAGCAGTAAGTTCATTATCACCTTCTAATACAATATTTTCATCAGGAATTATTGTTATGTTATATTTACTAATAATTTTAACATATTGATATTCAGAAAGATCTAATTCATCATTGATAATTACTATTTCTGCATCGGTTCCATCTTTTTCATAACCAGCATAAATAATTTTATTATCAAAACCATTTATAATAGGATTATACATAAACGCTACATTATTTACATTTATTTCAAAAGTACTATTATTAATAGTAATATCACCTTGCCCTACTCCAACTCCATAGTTTCCATCTGAAACATATACTTTTGAATTATCAATACTAACTGAAGTATTAGAGTATATTCCACCAGCAATACTCTCAAGATTAAAGTTTGAATTAGATAGTTTCATATCTCCAGCACTAAAAACACAAGCATAACCACTTTTGGCCTTTATTTTTGAATTAGTAATATTTAATGTTCCATCGTCAGTAGTAGCTTCTACATAGATTGCATTTGAACTATCTCTGGTAGCCTCTAGCTCTAGTTCACTATTTATTACTTTCATCTTACCAAAAGATGATAAAGCTGCTCCATGTCCTTTTGCCTTTACTTTAGCATTATTTTTTATGGTTAGCAAATTGTTATTTTCAACAGCTGCTAAATTTTCTCCTGTAGTAGTTAAATCTAATTTTGCTCCATCAATAGTAATATTTTTTCCTTGAATTGTAGGAAATTCTGCAGTAATAGTTAATTTACCATCACCAGTAATTACTATATCGCTACTAGATCTAATACCAAAATTGGTATTAGTTACTATAATTTTGTTATCTCCTTTCAAAATTATTTTGACTTCATCTTCTGTACTTACTAAATTAATACCATAATTAGTATCAGATGTAATTGTAACATTATCTAAAATTAGTTCTTTAGTTTCTTTATTATAAGTTAATGTTCCTTCACCTAAGGCTATGGTATTTGTTTCATCAGTAAGACTTGTTCCATTTACTATTACAGGCAGTGTATCTGCTGCAACGCTAGTAAATCCACCTACTATTATTACCATTAAAGTAAATAATATTTTTTTTAAAACATTCTTTTTCATTTCTTCTTCCTCCTTTACTCTATTATATAGTAAATATCTATCTTTTAATAGATGCCAAAAGTCATATTTTTAAGTTTTAAAATATGACTTTTGATACTTTAAATATAATTTGTTATCTTTTTAATTAATTATATGTTATAATAAGATTGTGTATTGGGAGTGATTAATATGTCAGAAAAAGGGAAAATTATTATTATTGAAGATCAACCACTTCTTAATAGTATGATGAAAGAAATATTGTCTAAAGAGTACAATGTTATTTGTACTTCCACTAGTGCTAAAGATATGTTAATGCTTTGTGATAGATACAAGCCAGATATGATTCTTACTGATGTAGTTACTAAAGACAATGTTAATGGTATCACATATGGTAAAAAAGTAAAAGATATATATGGTAATAAAATTAAAGTACTTGCTATTACCGGTATTCCAGAAATATCTTTCTTAAATAAAGCCAAAGAAAATAATTTGGATGGACTTATTTATAAAGATATTGATAGCAATTCTCTTCTTTCTAGTGTTTCACATATATTAAATGGTTATACTTTATTCCCAGATAATTATATTTATACTGAAGAAAATGAAAGATTTAAAGATTTATCTGAAAAAGAAATAACAATATTAAAATTATTATGTGAAGGTGCTGAAAGAAATTATATTGCTAAAAGGATGAATATTACTGCAGGTACTCTTAAAAATTATATTTCCAATATTTTAAATAAACTTGAATTTGATAGTATTTCTAAACTTATGGTATTTTGTGTAAGTAACGGTTACATTGTTCCTGATTTAGAAAAATAAAAGAAAAACTTAATTAATAGTTCTTCTTTTTATTATACTACTATTATTAAAGTGAAGATATTATCATTTATAATAGTTAAATTACCACCTATTTCAGATAATTTTCTACGCATACCTTTTATTCCTTCGTTTTCATAAATAACATCATTATTTTTCTTACCATCATTTGTAATAATCATTTCTATTTTATCATGAGATATATTTAATATTATATCAATATTTTTGCTATTAGCATGAATTATAGCGTTAGTAGCAGCTTCTCTAATTATTTCAAAAAATACATTAGCTATTTTCTCATTACTTGGAAGATTATTTGATAGATTAATATTAACTCCTACTATATGATACATTCTTATTAAATTATTTAATTTATCAATACTATTTTTTTTATCATAAAAATTTTTAGTGATACTATTTAGTAAAAACTCTATATCATTAATATTTAGCTTATCTTGCTTTAAATATTTAGTAAATAAAGCTAATCTATGACCTAATAAATCATGATATTCATTTTTAATTTTTAGTAAATTTTTTGTTTTTTCTATTTTTTCTATATTTTGTATTGTTTCTAATATCTTTATATTATTTTGTTCAATTTTTTTATTTTGTAATTCTTTTTCTTCTTGAAGATTATAAATATCAGTTATATCTAATAGTATTATTTCTTTTTCATTAGTAATGGTAATAGACCATATTCTATTTAAACTTCTTATTATATAATTATTATTTATTTCTCTAAAACTTATTCTTATTAAATTATTTATATAATCGTTATGAATATTTAAATCATTTAAAATATTTTTCATAGTATTATTTATTAGAAATATTTCTTCATTATCTAAAAACATTATTCCTGAATCAGACATATCGAGAGCATTTTTAATTGATAATATTGATATATATTCTTTACTTAATAATCTTTCATAGACAAACATTACTATTATATAAAGTAAAGGTACTATTGATAAATAAATACTGATTTTTATTTCTTTTAAATTAAAATAGCATAATACTACCATTATAATTAAAAGGATTGTTTCAAATATTTTTTTTAGGCATTTTATATCTTTTCTAAAATAAAAGATTGTTACTCTAAAAGTTTGTAATATTGTTACAACTGCTGTAAATACAATTAAAAATTTCATATCATATCACCAACTTTTATAGTAAATAATAACTCAGTATCATTATCACATAAGTTTTCTTTTACTTTAATATTATTATCTAATTTTAATTTTTCCTTTAGATTAATTAGGGAACTAATGAGTATTTTTAATATTAATTTATTTTCTTTTCTTGATATATATATCATCATAGTTTCGTTGTTAATATTATCTATTAATTCATAAATTATATCATATAGTAAAGACATCATACTACCGGTAATAATCATCTTATTTTTTACTATAACAAGTCCTGATATATTATTCATACTAACTAGTAGCTCATTTAGTATTGATTTTATATGTTCTTCATTATAAACTTCATTATTTAGTTCAGAAATCATTATACTACTCTTTTTCTTACAATAGATAATAATTCTTTTTATTCGTTCTAAATCTTCATCACTTACTATTTCTTTCTTTAAAAGACTTTTGGCTTCAAGTACTTTTTCATTTAATTTATTTTCTATTTTATTTACAACTTCTTTTCTAAGAGTTATTTCATATAATTCTTTTTTAGTTTTTTCTTCAAATTTTATATTTTTCTGTAGCTTTAATAATTTTTTTTGCCTATTTGTTACATCAAGTTTTAAGTTATATAATTCCGTCATATCTTTTTTTAATATAACATAACTATCTTTATTTTTCTTTACTTCATAAATAATAGCTTTATTATAATAATTCTTTTTTACCTTATTATTTTTAATATCTCTAAGAATATTATGAGGTACATTTTTTAATAACTTTGTACTATATATTGTATTACCATCTAAAGATACAATCTCCATATTTAAATTAGAATTTTGAAAAGTTTTTAGATATTTCTTATTATTTGGTATTAAATTTAAATATAATGCTAATTCTATTCCTAAACATATTAAAATACTATTTACTACAGACATATTTATATTTCTAATATTATTAATATTTATTACATATAATAATGTATAAATTACACCAATTAATAATATAACTAGCGGCAAAAAAGCTTTTATATCTTTTTTAATTTTTAATCTATCTAATGCTAAAATTATCATTCCTCCACCAAATAAAATAAATATCCATAAGGTTATCAAGTAGTAGCCAATATTGTGTTTATAATTATTAAAATCTTCTATTCCATTATTAAATTTAAATACTATCTCATGAAAATCATTAGTTAAAACCATTAAAAGTAAAATGGTAGATATTATGTATATTATTATTTTTTCCTTTTTATTTATTTTTTTTAATAATGATCTAGAATATATATAAAATATCGATGGTATGAATATTAAGGGTACATAATACAAATACCAAGATAATCTTGTAAGTAAAGTAGTCTCTACTACTCCTTTTGTCATTCTAATTAACATCCAAAAAACAATTAGTATTCCAATACTAATGATATATTTTCTTATTTTTTTATCATATAGTTTATAATATAATCTAACACTCCAGAAAGTAAAAAGTATTGCACATATTAGTGCTTCAAATTTATGGGTCATATAATCAACTCATTTCTTTCTATATATTATAGCAGAATTTTTTTTATTTGTCAGTTATTAATTTTTTTTAAAAGAAAAAACATTATATAATTTTTCTATATAATGTTCTATAAATTTATTCCATCTATACTTGTTTTATAAAGCCATTCTTTTAAATCTTTATTATCATTAGTTTCGTAATATTTAATAAGTTTCTTAAAGAATATAGGCTGATTTTTTTGAGCGATTTTCTCTCCTTAACTAAAAGCGGAGCCCGGTTTAGGGCTCCTTCAGGGGGTTTTGGTTATCACACCTACATTTTACTTCGTAGAGTGTGGTCATATCTCTATGACATATTAATCATAATATATTTTTTTATAAAATACAATAGTTTTTTATTTGGTTTACACTTTTTTTATAAAATATGTAAACTAGTCTAGAGTGTCAACCTTTTTAAGTTCTTCTAGTATTGGTCCAAATTCTGGATTGGTTTCAAATGTTAAAAGCATATTTATAAATTCATCAGCATCTTCTTTTGCTTTAAGTAGCATCTTGAAGTCTCTCTTAATATTAGCCATTTTAAGACCTAATTCTCCACTTTGTCTTGTTCCAAATAAATCGCCTTCACCTCTTGTTTGGAAATCATATTCACTAATTTCAAAGCCATCACTAGTGTTTTCTAAGAATCTAAGTCTTTCTTCTGATTCTTTAGCTACTAGTACACAATAGCTTTGTGTATCTCCTCTACCTACTCTTCCTCTTAATTGATGTAAAGTAGATAAACCAAACATATTAGCATTAAAGATTACGATCATTGAAGCATTTGGAACATTAACTCCTACTTCAATAACAGTAGTAGATATTAGGATATTAATTTTATTTTTTTCAAAGTTTTTCATTACTTTATCTTTATCTTTAGGATCTAATTTACCATGAATGATACCTATCTTACTAATCTTACCAAAAGCTTTATTCATTTTTTCTTCTAAATCATATACGCTTTCTTTTTCACTATCACTTTCGGTATCAATCATTGGGGCTACGACATATATTTGATGGTTAAGTTCTAGTTCTTTTTTCATCATTTCTAGAACATCAGTAATATCTTTTTCTTTTTTAAATACTGTAATGATTTCTTTTCTACCTTTAGGTTTACTCTTAATTGAAGATACATCGGTGTCACCATAGATTGTTAAGGCATATGTTCTTGGTATTGGTGTTGCACTCATTGAAAGAACATCAGGACTTATTCCTTTACTTTTAAAAGTATCTCTTTGGTTAACGCCAAAACGATGTTGTTCATCTGTTATTACTAGGCCTAACTTCTTATACTTGACATTCTCTTGAATTAGTGCTTGTGTACCAATAATTAAATCTATCTTACCGTTTTCTAATTCTTCATAGATAGTCTTTTTGTCTTTATTACTGGTACTTGAAGTTAATAGTGCTATATTAAGTTTATATTTACTAAATATTTTCTTTGCTTCTTCGTAATGTTGTACTGCTAGTATCTCAGTAGGAGCCATTAGGGCCGATTGATACTTAGATAAATAATTAGCATATACTGCTATTAAAGCAATTATTGTTTTACCTGAACCTACATCTCCTTGTAGTAATCTATTCATTCTCTTTTTTATAGATAAATCATTAATTATATCATTAACTGCTTTATCTTGATCTAAAGTTAGTTCAAATGGTAAACTTTTAATAAATTTATCTAATTTATCTTTATCTATATTTCTTTCTATTGCTAAATTATCATTATTGATTTTATTCTTTAAATAATTAATTTTAAGTACATACATAAATAATTCTTCATACTTAATTCTTTGTCTTGCTTTTTTTAGTAATAAGATATCTTCTGGTACATGAATATTCTTAATAGCGGATTTTTTATTCATTAAATTATATTTTTCTTCTATATATCTAGGTACTAAGTCTATTACATCATAATCATTTTCTAAAGCTATAGCTTCAAATTTACTTATTTGTTTTACTGTTAATCCTTCTGTAGTATAATAAATAGGTTCTATTTTAGCAGATGGTGGTAATAAACCGAATCTTATATCTGATACTATTACTGTATTCTTTAGTTTATTATATTTACCTATAATTGTTATTTCTTTACCTGATTTTAGATCTGAATATAAATGAGCTCTATTATATAATGTTATATTAAGTATCATTGTTTTGGTACTAATTCTAAAGATCATTTTTTTTAAACTTTTATTTATATATATAGTAGTGGGTTGTCCTTCAACTATACCATCTATTATTATTTTATCTCCATCAGATAGATTACTTAAATCACTTCTTTTTATTATATCATAACGATATGGATAGTAATTTAATAAATCTTCTACTGTATATATTTTTATTTTATTAAGTAATTCTTTTGTTTTAGGTCCAATACCTTCAATTGTTTCTAATTCTTTCATATCTTACAACTCCTAGTATAATTATATCAATATATTTATAAAATGTCTACTAAGTTTACATCTAGTTAATTTATTATATACCTTTCATGAAAATCCAAGGTATTTTCATGTCTGATATAGCCTAATTCTTAGTCTATATCAGAGTCTCAGTAGACCTATCATATTCGCAGTTATAACTAAAAGAAAAAGAATTAGTTCAAATAAGCTAACTCTATGTAATACTTAATTGATATGGATTGTTTTGACTACCATTACCACCCATTATTCTTGATGTACTATATATATATAATACTGGTCTAACTGCCAATGCATTGTAGGCACTGAAATCATATGCAACTATTCCGGTTGTAGCAATTCTATATAGCTTTGCCCTGCTGCTTGACTTAGGCATTAATGTCCATTCTGATATTCCTGATACTAACCAATTATAAGCAACACAATTGGAATATGCATGCATGTTATCAGTACACTTGCTGAGATCAGCAGCATATCCATAGTCAGATAAGTACATTAAAGCAATTTTTCCATTCCAAGATGTTTCTCTACCTGTATATACACTTCCATCTGTTGTTTCATGCTGATATGCTTGATGGGCGTATAAATTATAATCATCCCATCCTAATAGTGAATAATTATTTTTTGCAATAATACTTTTTGAACTATCTTTTAATCCTGTACTTGAAAAATCACATGTTATTGTTGTGTTGGCACCACTTCCGTTATAGCAAGTATCTTTTTTTCTATTCCAATAAAGGCTTCCACCAGTTTCTGATTCGTATCCAGAATTTAATAATTTCATTAATCTTGCTTCAGACCAATCGTTTTTACCTGAACTAGTATCAGCTCCTGTGGCTTTATTTCTATTATCATATGAATATTCTCCAAGAATTTCATTCCTTATTAATTTTGCTTTTCCGTCAAATACTCCTATTATTCTCCATAATTCACAAGTTGAAGATGTTTGGTTTGAATAATCAGAACAATTAAAATAAATATAGTTATTTGGATTTTTACCGTAATACCTAATGTTACCACCTATATCTTGCATAAGACTATCAGCAGTATCATACTGATAAGTTATACTATCATTTGTAACTGGGTTCTTGGTAGATGCATTATATAAATTTATTATTTTTTCAGAAAGAATAGAAACTGTATATGGTTCATCATTAATTTTTTTCATAGTGGCTTCACATCTTACTTTTGCACCTATCGTGGTATTTTCAGCTGATAAAGCATTACTATTTGTTTCATCAAACCATAGATATACTGTATATGTAGTTGATATTGTTTTTAATGGAATATTTACTGCTAGTAAATAAGACTTACTTGCTGATACTCCACCTAATGTTCCTTCGGATATTTTAGTAGTACCTTCTAATACAACATATTTTAAGGCATTGCTACTACTAAGAGCAGAACTAATAGTAGTTATATCTAAATAGATATGCCCATAAATATCATAGGTATTGTCTTTTTTATTTAAGGTTATAGTCACGCTATTGCCACCTGTATAATCAGTACTTGGATTTAAAGTACCTGATGTTATATCTGTTCCTTTAGCATAATTAATATAATAATCTAATCCTTTAGTAATGGTATTAATATTAATTGAGGCAAGTACATACTTATAATAAGCATATGTACTTCCTAATATTGATATAATTAATATGATAATTCCAATATACATATATGTTTTATATTTGTTCATTACTTTCCTCCATAGTAAAAAGGCTATGAAAAACTACTAATATTTCTATTAGTTATTTCATAGTCTTTATATTTTTTGTTATTTAATTTAGTTAGGTTAGATTTGTGCCCCCAAAAAATTAACTTAGTGTTAACTTGTTTATTTACTACATTAATCATAAGAGGGACTCCTTTCTAATAATTATCTCTATCTCTTAAGAATGGTGGAATATCTAAATCATTATCGATATCTATATCACTAGTTCCTTCTCTAAAGATATCTTCTCTTCTAGTAGAATTGAAACTATGGTATAGTGGTTCGCTTTGATTTTCAAAGCCAGTTGCTATTACTGTAACAATTACTTCATCATTTAGGTTTTCATTAATTACTGCTCCAAATATTGTGTTAATATCTGTATTAGCAGCAGTTCTAATTACTTCAGCAGCTTCTTCTACTTCAAATAATGTAAGTGAAGCACCACCAGTTACATTTATTATAGCATCTGTTGCACCATTTATTGATGTTTCAAGAAGTGGTGAAGATACAGCTTGTTTAGCAGCATCTGTTGCTCTGTTTTCTCCAGAACCTACACCTATACCTATTAATGCATTACCTCTATCTTTCATAATTGCTTTTACATCAGCAAAGTCAAGGTTAACTAAACCTGATACTGCAATTAAGTCAGATATTGATTGTACTCCTCTATGTAATACGTTATCTACTTCTCTAAATGCTTCAAGCATTGGTGTACTCTTATCTATTAATTCTCTTAATCTATCATTAGGTATTACGATTAAAGTATCGACATGTTTCTTTAATTCATCAAGTCCTGATACAGCTTGATTCATTCTCTTTTTACCTTCGAAACTAAATGGTTTGGTAACAATACCTACGGTTAATGCTCCTAAATCTTGACTTATTTCAGCTATTACTGGGGCAGCACCTGTACCTGTTCCTCCACCCATACCACATGTAATGAAGACCATATCAGCACCTTTAATTGCTTCTTCTATTTCTCCTTTTGATTCAAGAGCAGCTTCTCTACCTATTTCTGGATTTGCTCCTGCTCCTAAGCCATCTGTTAATTCTCTACCTATTTGTAGTTTGATTGGAGCTAGAGAATTATTTAAAACTTGAAGGTCAGTATTAGCTACTATAAACTCAACGCCTTTAAGACCTGATTCTATCATTCTGTTTACAGCGTTACAACCGCCCCCACCTACTCCAATTACTTTTATTTTTGCTAACTGATCCATTTCTAAACCAAACATATTATTCATTTTTAATCCTCCTTAGTTCCAATAAAGTTTCCAAATATTTTGGTAATACTAGCTTTCCCCTTTGAATTCTTATTATTTGGATTTATTAGTAACTCTTCATCTTGCTCATCTATCATCGAATACTCTTTTCCTCTAACTTCCATCTTATCTATAAAGTATTTTATCATTCCAATTGAAGTTGTATATTTATTATTTCTTGCTCCAAGAGTATCTTCTGTATATATTATAACATCTTTTCCTAAAATTTCATAGACTAAATTTTTAAATGCCCTTATTTCGGTTAATCCTCCAGTTATTACTATATAAGAAATATTTTGTTTTGTCAATAGTAATATTTGTTTCTGGGCTAATCTAAGTAACTCTGCTAATCTATCCATAACTATCTCAGTTACTTCTATTTGGTTTAATTTAATTACTTCACCAGCAGTATTTTTAACCTCATATACATCATTCAATGCTATGAATCTTTTATGACTAGATGCAAATTTTTCTTTTATTTCTCTTGCATCAAATACATTTATATTAAACATATAGGCTAAGTCTTTATCAACATTAATTCCTCCTAATTGAATTGTTTCGGTATTCATAAGTTTACCTCTACTGAATACTGACACATTAGTAGTTTCGTGTCCTAAATTAATAATAGCTCCTATGTTTTTATCTAAATTATTATTTCTTACTTCATAATAATCTCCTAAAGCTGATACAGTAATATCTACTACTTCTAATCCAGCTCCTTCCATAACTGATAGGACTGAATAGACATTCTTCTTTGGAGCAGAAATCATAATTCCTTTTATTTCTAGTTTATTACCAGCTTTACCTACAACCTTAGTTTCTTTTTCTCCATCTATTAAGAAAGTTAATGGTAATACGGTTATAAGTTCATAGTCTTGTTCTACTTTAGAATATACTGAAGCTTTTATAAGATTATTTACATCATCTGTTGTTATAGCATCGCCAGTTATTTCTATTTCACTAGTAACAAACATAAACTTAGCATTATAACTAGGTACTCCTACTATTACTTTTTTTATATCAATGCCTAAATTATTATTTATTTCTTTAATTCCATCTTTAATAGAGTTAATAGCTAAATTGGGATCAACAATTAAACCTTTTCTTATTCCTTTTGCTTTTTGTTCATAAGTAGCAAGAATATTTAATTTATTTTTAAAGTATTCTCCTACTACGAATTTAATTGTATCAGATCCAATGTCAATAGCAGTATATATTTTCTTCACGATATCGACTCTCCCTAAAATGATACAATTTAATTATAACAAAAAATAAATAAAAAGTATATATTTTTTATTCACTATTTAATTTTTTTGCAATTTTATGCCTAAAAATAACTAAATAACTGCCGTACTTTACCATACTGCAGTCATCTAATTACATATTATTTTCTATTTCTTTTATTTCTTCAATTGTTTTACCAGTTACTTTTGAAATAGTATTATAATCTATTTTTTCACTTAGCATGCTCTTTATAATAGAAATAGTATTTTCTTCTTTGCCTTCTTCTCTTAGACCATTTTCAATGCTCTCTCTTTTCCATCTCTCATTTCTTTCATTGCGATATGCTGCAACTATTTCTTCATCACCATTTACTGCTCTAATGCTATTTAAAAATCTTTCTTTCTCTTCCATAGTTAATAAATCATCTCCTAATAAATCTGATATTTCTTCGATGGTTTCGGCTTTAAAGATACTTCCCCATCTAATTATTTTGCTTTTTTCTACATCTTCATTATACATCATATCATAGCATTTAGCAATATTAAAATCGATTATCTTAATCATTTCAGTAGCCTTTCTTTTACTATGTGAATATTCTAATGTTGCTTCTTCTAGGACTTCATTACTTGCATTACCAAACATATTTAAGTTTAATAGCTCTACTCTATAATCATTTAGATCTGCTACCTTTATATTTTTTGGTAATTTTGATAATAAATAATCTATTAAATAAATAAAATTTCTATTTATAGAATAAGCATATTTATTAGCATTCATCTCAAAACATATAAATTCTTTATCATTAATTGATATAATCATATCATGTCTAAAAGTTTTACCGTTTATATACTTACCCACTGCTTCCTTTCCTATTATAATCTTAGCATTACTGTCTATATTTCTATGTAATAATTCACTTAAAAATTTAATTAAAACATCTCTATTCTCACTAAATATTACCTTACAAGCTCGATCATAATATACTGGTACTACTCTTGTTTTCATTATTGTGTTCATTTGTTCCTTCTTTCTCCACATTTAACTCCTAGTTATTCTCTGGATAAATTACTTTTAAGTCATATTTCTTACCTCCTTCATATATTAATACATTTTTATACTTGGTTTTTACCTCTATTTGTGATAATTATTAAAAAAAATACCTCGAAAAACTTAAACTTACTTAAGACCCAGAGAAATTAAAAAAAATATGAAAAAGAAATGAATTTATTTTAGCAATCTATATTGACAATTGCTAAAATAGTGGTATAATATAGATGTATAAAAAGGAGGATGATAAATATGAATATGAATAATCCATATGAAGAAAATCTACAAAAACCATTAGAAAAATATGGTCGTGATATTACCAAGGCCGCTAAAGATGGAAAAATAGATCCTGTTATTGGTCGTGATGATGAAATAAGAAGTATAACTAGAATATTATCTAGAAAAACTAAAAATAATCCTGTATTAATTGGTGAACCTGGTGTTGGTAAAACTGCTATTGTGGAAGGACTAGCTACTAGAATAATTAAAGGGGATGTTCCTAATAGTTTAAAAAATAAAAGTATTTGGGAATTAGATATGGGTGCCTTAGTAGCAGGAGCTAAATATCGTGGTGAATTTGAAGAAAGATTAAAAGCTGTTCTAAAAGAAGTAAAAGATTCTGATGGAGAAATCATTATGTTTATTGATGAGATACATATGATAGTAGGAGCTGGTGCTCTAGAAGGGGCTATGGATGCTGGTAATATGTTAAAACCTATGCTAGCTCGTGGTGAAGTTCATTGTATTGGTGCTACTACTTTAAATGAGTATCGTAAATATATTGAAAAAGATGCTGCTCTAGAAAGAAGATTTCAAAAAGTATTAGTAAAAGAACCTACTGTTTTAGATACTATTACTATTCTTAGGGGATTAAAACCTAAGTTTGAAGTATTCCATGGTGTAAATATCAAAGATAAAGCTTTGGTAGCCGCTGCTACGTTATCTGATAGATATATTACTGATAGATTCTTACCTGATAAAGCTATTGACTTAATTGATGAAGCTGCTGCTACTATTAAGGTACAAATGGAATCTGTTCCTACTGAACTAGATAACTTAGAAAGAAATATCATGAGACTAGAAATTGAAAAAGAAGCTCTAAAGAAAGAGAAAGATGATATTTCTAAGAATAGAATTGAGAATATTGATAAGGAGTTATTTAGTCTTAAAGAAAAAGAAAAGGATTTAAAAAATAGATGGGAAGAAGAAAAGTCTGTTAATACTAAGATTAGTAAAAAGAAAGAAGAAATTGATTCTGCTAACTTTGCTTTAGAGAAGGCTGAAAATAATTATGACTTAGAAGCTGCTGCTAAACTTAGACATGGTACTATTCCTAGATTAGAGAAAGAACTTGCCGAACTAGAAAAAATTAATAAATCAGAGATATTATCTGATACTGTTGATGAGGAATCAGTAGCGGCTATTATATCTAAATGGACTAATATTCCAATATCTAAATTAGTTGGTGGTGAAAGAGAAAAATTACTTCACTTAGAAGAAAATATGAAGAAAAGAGTTAAAGGACAAGATAATGCTATTCACTTAGTATCTGAGGCTATTATTCGTGCAAGAGCAGGTATTAAAGATCCTAATAGACCTATTGGTTCATTTATCTTCTTAGGTCCTACTGGTGTAGGTAAAACAGAAGTGGCTAGAACTCTTGCTTATGAGTTATTTGATGATGAAAGACATATGATTAGAATTGATATGTCTGAATATATGGAAAGCCATTCTGTAGCTAGATTAATTGGAGCTCCTCCAGGATATGTTGGATATGATGAGGGTGGACAACTTACTGAAGCTGTAAGAAGAAATCCCTACTCTATTATCTTGTTTGATGAAATAGAAAAGGCTCATAAGGATATATTTAATGTTTTACTTCAAATACTAGATGATGGTAGAATTACTGATGGTCAAGGTAGAACTGTAGACTTTAAAAATACTATCATTATTATGACTTCTAACTTAGGTAGTGAATATATTCTAGAAAATACTTCTAATAGTAATGAATTAGTTATGAATGAACTTAAGAGTACTTTTAAACCTGAGTTTATAAATCGTATTGATGAAATTATAGTCTTTAATTCTTTATCTAAAGAAGTAGTTAATGATATTCTAGATAAAATTATTAGTGATACTGAAGATAGACTTAAAGATAAGAATTTACATTTAGTAGTAACAGAGTCTGCTAGAAGATATATTATTGATTCAGCATATGATGAGAAATATGGAGCAAGACCTATTAAGAGATTTGTTCAAAGGAATGTTGAAACTTTAATTGCTAATGCTATTATTAATGATAAAGTTAAATTTGGTAGTACTATCACTATAGATTTTCAAGATAATAAATTAATATTAAAGTAACAAGGCGACTTGTTACTTTTATTATGTCAAATAGTGTAAAATTTTGTTGACTTTGTATTTAAAATGTTATATATTTATCATAGGAGGTAGAAAGAAATGGAAAATGGTTCACAATTTGATGGTAATATTGATGATATCTATAGAATTCTTGATATGCGTGATAAATCAAAAAATGCGGCTTTATTAGCGAAAGAGGCAGAAGAAAAAGCTAGAAAGGCTTCAATAAAGAAAGAAAAGGTAGCTAAGAAAAAGAAAAGGTATAAGAACATTGCAGTTTCTTTAGCAGCAGTATCTGCTAGTTTGGCTTTGTTTTTTGGAGCTATTAAACCTACTATTGCTAAGATTACAATACCATATGAAAGCTATAACTATGCTATTCCTTATGCTCAACAAGAGCTAGTAGATGCTGGCTATGGTTATTTCGAGGGAGAAGATTTTTATTTATATGAAAATAATGACTATTCTGGTTTAGATATGGTTGTTGGAGGTAATGATGTTGGTTTAGCAACATTCGAATTATATGAAAGAGCTATTAAGAATGCAGAGAATATTAAAGATATTGATGCTGGCAAAGATAGATATACACTTTCTGAAAAAGATGTTAAAGAAGCTGATAAATTCTCTAGAAATATTGAAATTTTTTGTGCTGATGGTAATTATAGTAAGGGGCAGATATTAGAAGGTGGCGGTAGTTTTTTAGCTGTTATGGGAGTAAATAGTTGGGAAGAAGCTTCTAATTTGGCAAGTGCTGCTATTGTGGATGCTGTTGATAAAGCTAAAGATGGCGATACTTCTGAACTTGATAGAATTATTAATGATGTACAAAACAAAAATATTAGCAATGATAAAGGAGGAAGATAATATGGATACTATAGTTTTAGATGATGGTATTGAGTATGCTATTGTTAGAGAAGATGTTATTAATGGTACTGAATATACTTTGTTTGCTAATGTAAATGATAATTCTAAGATATGTTTTAGAAAGACTGTTATAGAAGATGGTGAAGAGTATTATATTGGACTAGATAGTGATAAAGAATTTGATTTGGTATCAGCTCATTTTACTAAGAGTTTATTAAAGGAAATAGACAAATAATTGAACTTGTCAATAGAAAGTAGACAATAAAAGAACATTAATTAAATCCTAGTTG
>OIZB01000210.1_pt1 | contig 55568 bp, 72 predicted proteins | sample 1588401 | NCBI WGS metagenome assembly OIZB01 (sample SAMN03283270) | human gut metagenome | biome: human-associated habitat; material: feces | host: Homo sapiens | place: USA | collected 2013
TGTCATAGAAAATATTGTTCGAGTCCATGAACCAGAGATTGAACTCCGGCTTGCCGCTCTTGCCTAAAATGGGTATGTAATAGTTTGAATATCCCGTGATATCCTCGTCGCATCGGCGGGTCACGCAGTATTCGGTGTTCACGAAAATCTCCGTCTGCTCCTCTTCAAGCCCGGAGTCGTGGTCGTGGTTGCCCATTATTGTCGCGAACGGAATCTTGCGCTCAACAACGGGTGCAATTAGCCGCTCGAACTGCCTCTTGAACGACTCCATGCCGATGTCGTCGCGCGACGCCGCGCATATGTCGCCCATATAAACCGCAAGATCGGGCTTGAGCGCGTCGAGCGCGGTCTTGTGGAATTTCAGCGTGTCCGCGCGCTTCGCCTTGCCTTTTTCCGAGCTGACATCGTCGTTCTCGTGCGGGTCGCCGAAGAGCAGGATTTTGAACTCTCCGTCCTCGTTGAATCTGAATTGCTTGTCGTACATCTCAGTGCTCCTTATCTGAAAACGGCTTCTCTTATCGCCTCGCTCACCGTGGGGTGGGGGAATGCCGTATTTTTAATTTCTTCAACAGTCATTTTGTTCGCGAGCATCGCCGCCGCGCCGTATATCAGCTCCGACGCATTGCCGCCCGCAATGTGAACTCCGAGCAGCCTGCCGCTTGTATTTTCTGATATTATCTTGCAGAATCCGTCCTGCCCGCCCTCGGCGAAAAATCTTCCGCTCGAGCGCAGCGGCGCTTCGCCGCAAACGGCGTCAATGCCTTTTGCGAGCGCACTTTCGAGCGTCTCGCCGATCGATGCCGCCTCGGAAAAAGTGAACACGACCTGCGGAATCGCGAGATAGTCTATCTCGTCAGTCTTGCCGAGAATATTGTTTATCGCCGCTGCCGATTCGCGGTATGCTGCATGAGCCGACATGGCTTTTTGGTTCGCGTCTCCGGCGGCATAAACGCCGGGGACGGCAGTTTGCATGTGGCTGTCTGTATTGAGATTTTCAAGCCCGATGTTTTCGATTCCGAGCCCGTCATAACACGCCGCTCTGCCGGATGCGTTTATTATAATATCCGCTTCGGCCGTCTTTTCTTTTCCGCGCGTATCGGTATATTTAATGCTCCCTCCGTCCGCCAAAACGGCCCTGCACGAAGTGAGAATATTTATCCCGCTCTTTTTGAGACTGCGCCGCAAAAATGCGCTTATGTCTTTGTCCATAGTCGGGGCAAGTCTCTCCGCCTGCTCGATTACAGACACTCTGCATCCGAGCGCGTTCAGATATTCCGCCGCTTCAAGCCCCGATGCCCCGCCGCCTATAATCGCGGCGCTTCTCGGTATTGTGTCAAGATTATATACATCGCTCACATCCGTGATATCCGCGCCGGGAATTTCAAGCTCCTTTGGTCGTGAACCCGTGCAGATGAGCAGATTTTTTGAATATATATCATTTTCGCCTGTGGCGGTTATGAGCAGCCCGTCCGCCTTGCCTTTTATATGAGCTTCTGCATTTATGACTTTCACTCCCGCGTGTTCGAGCGAATCAGCGATGCCGCATTTCAGCTGACATATAACATTATTTTTATGCGCGAGCGCAGTGCCGAGATTGAAATCCGCTTCTTTGCAGGTAACTCCGAATTTTTCGGAATCGAGTGTTTGCCTGAAAATCTTCGCGCTGTGGAGCATGGCTTTCGACGGTATGCAGCCTCGGTTCAGGCACACTCCGCCGAGCTCGTCTTTTTCTATGAGCGCCGTTTTCAGTCCGCTCTTTGCGGCTGTTATCGCCGCGCTGTATCCGGCGGGTCCGCCGCCGATAACGGCAAGGTCAAAGATATCCATAGGCGCTCCTTTCGCTTTTTTTCAATTATATCCGAAATTTGCCCTGCGGTCAATCGAACGATCTGTTTTTTGTTGACTTTGAAGGCTGTAAGCATTAAAATTATCGTTGTATAAAATCTTTTGCTGTGAGGTATTCGATGAAAACACCGGCTTATCACAAATCTCTTGAAACGCTCCATGTAAACTGCCTTGAGCCGCGCGCTTATTTCATTCCCTTTGCGGATGAAAAGACCGCCGCTTCGCGCGAGCGCAGTGAGTCCGATTATTTTGTTCCGCTCTGCGGCGAGTGGGATTTCCGCTTCTTCAAAAGCTTTGAAGATGTCCTGCGCGAGCCGCCCGAATATGTCGGCGAGAGCGGATTTGATAAAATATCCATACCGCGCAGCTGGCAGACCTATACCGACCGCGGCTACGATGTCCCGCTTTACAGCAACCTCGAATATCCTTTCCCGACCGACCCGCCGTTTGTCCCGGATGAGAACCCCTGCGGGCTCTATGTCAGAAAATTTACGCTCGATAAAAAGCTCTTTTCACGCGATTTATTTTTGAACTTCGAGGGCGTGGATTCCTGCTTCTATGTCTGGCTCAACGGAAAGTTCGTCGGCTTCAGCGAGGTGTCGCACTGCATGAGCGAATTTGATGTCACGGACTTTGCAGTCAGTGGCGAGAACACCCTCTGCGTGCTGGTTGTCAAGTGGTGCCCCGGCACTTATCTTGAGGATCAGGATTGCTTCAGATTCTCGGGAATTTTCCGCGAGGTCTATCTGCTCGCGCGCGGAAAAGAGAGGCTCGATGATATCTTTGTCAAAAGCTATGTCTCCGATGATTTTAATTCTGCCGAACTTCGCATTGAAGCGAAGCTCAGCACACCGTGCGATATAAAATATAAGCTCGTCGCGCCGAACGGAGTTACTGTGTCCGAAGGCGTCGGCGGCGAAAAATTCAGCATAAGCGTCGATTCTCCCGTTCTCTGGAACGATGAACAGCCCGAGCTTTATGAACTCTGGCTGACCGTCGGCGATGAAATCGTTCTGCTCGATACTGCGGTGCGCCGCTTTGAGATAAAGGACGGAATCTGCCTTCTGAACGGAAAAGCGGTCAAGGCTCGCGGCATCAACCGCCACGACTCAAACCCCGTCACGGGTCACGCCGTCACGCTCGACGATATGATTGAGGATATTATGCTCATAAAGCGTGCCAACTGCAATATGATCCGCACGTCGCATTATCCCAACGATCCGCGCTTCCTCGCGCTGTGCGATAAATACGGCATAATGCTGACCGACGAAGCCGATATCGAGACCCACGGCATGGGCTACGACTGGGAGGGTGAATGGGATTGGACGCGCTGGTCGCATCTCTCGTCCGCTCCCGAGTGGCACGAGGCTTATGTCGACAGGGCAAAGAGACTCTTTGAGCGCGACAAGAACCACGGCTGCGTCGTGCTCTGGTCGCTCGGCAACGAGTCGGGAGCGGGCGTCAACCACCGCGCGATGGCGCAGTATATCCGCTCGCGCGACGACCGCGCACTTGTCCACTATGAAAACTCCCACCTCGAGTTCAAGGCTGTCCCCGAGGGCGAAAATTTTGCCGATATCTCGGATGTCGAGAGCCGTATGTACGCCGGCACGGAATATATAGAGAACTATCTCAATAATAAAGAATATACGAAGCCTTTTTATATGTGCGAATATGTCTGCTCGATGAGCACGGGTGATGTCTATCCGTTCTGGGATCTTGTCGAGAAGTATGACAACAATTTCGGCGGCTGTATCTGGGAGTGGTGCGACCATGCGGTCAATGTCCCGGATGAAAACGGCAATGCACGCTATTTTTATGGCGGCGACTTCGGCGATTTCCCGAACAGCTCAATTTGCTGCATTGACGGACTCGTCTATCCCGACCGCACTCCGCGCCCCGGCTATTTCGATATGAAGCGCGTCTATCAGCAGTATTCGGCTGAATATAATGGCAATGGCAGTGTGACCGTCACGAGCCGCAGACGTTTTACTTCTCTCGACGATACGGCGATCCACTGGACTCTTTCGGAGAGTGGCAAGACTGTTTCGGAGGGCACGACTGCTGTGCTTTCAACACCCGCGCAGGGGAGTACGACTGTAAAGCTTTTTGACCCCACAGATTTTGATTCGCTCCCGTCCTGCCTGCTGACTCTGAGCTTTGTCTCGACGAAAGATACCCCTTGGGCAGAAAAAGGCTTTGAAACGGGCTTCGAGCAGTTTGTACTCAAGGACTATACGCCCTATGTGCCAAAAGACGGCAGAGTCGAGCTCAGCGAAAATGACCGCTTCGCGGTTATCAAGGCGGGAAATATCGCCTATACTTTTGATAAGCCCTACGGGCGCATATCTTCTATAACCTGCGGCTGTAAAGAGCTGTTGAGCGCACCCGTTGAGCCGCAGATTTGGCGCGCGCCCTGCTATAACAGAGGCTCGTCGGAAATGTGGAGGCTCAAGAACTTCAGATATGCCGCGCAAAAGACATACTCCTGCCTCGTCTGCGAGACGGACGGCGGCGTGTGCATCAAGACGAAGATAGCAATCGGCGGCCCGTCCTGCCCGCCCGTTATCCACGCCGATGTCGATTACAAATTCACGCCCGACGGCTGCGTGACGCTCTGCTTTGACGGCGACGTTATCGAGAAATGCCCGATACTGCCGAAAGTCGGCTACAGGCTCTTCATGCCTGCGGAAAATGAAAGCGTCAGCTATTTCGGTTTCGGCCCGAGAGAAGCTTATGTCGACAGATACAAGTCTCAGCGTCTCGGACTCTGGAACACAACGGCGACGGATAATTTTGAGCATTATATCCGCCCGCAGGAGAACGGCGCGCATTACGGCACCCGTTTTGCCGAGGTTTATTCAAATGCGGCGGGACTCAGATTCGAGCCGTTCGGCATGGAGCATTTCAGCTTCAATGCCCAGCATTTCACGGCACAGATGCTCGAGGATACGAAGCATGATTTTGAGCTTGAGCCCCTTGAAGATACCGTTGTCAGCCTCGATTGGCGCATGACGGGAATCAGCGAGGCGGAGTATCACAACGATCCTGAACGTGCACTTCGCCGTATCGACGAAAAGAAACTCAATTTCGGCTTTGTTATAAGACCGTTTGAAAAATAAGACTTCACGGGAGAGATACAATGTTTCTGAAAGAACTGCTTGAGGGCACGACCGTTGCGGGTGATTATCCGCAGGCGGATATATGCGATATAGTCTACGACTCGCGCAAGGCAAGACCGGGCACGGCTTTTGTCTGCATGAAAGGCGAGACAACTGACGGACATAAATACGCAAAGAGCGCATATGACCTCGGCTGCCGCGTGTTCGTTGCGGAAGAGGCGCTCAGCCTGCCCGATGATGCAATCGTGCTGATGAGCGAAAACACGCGCCGCGACCTCGCGCAGATGAGCATAAACTTCTTCGGCCACCCTGCGGATGAGCTGAAAATGATAGGTATAACCGGCACGAAGGGCAAGACAAGTATAACTTATATCCTGCGCAGCGCGCTCGAAAACTGCGGCATAAAAACAGGCGTTATCGGCACTATCGGCGCGTTCTACGGCGACAAAAAAATACCTACCGTCAACACGACCCCCGAATCATATGAGCTTCAGAAAATTCTGCGCGAGATGGCGGACGGCGGCTGCGAGGCTGTCTGCATGGAGGTCTCATCGATAGGACTCAAGATGAGCCGTGTCTACGGCGTCGAGTTCTACGCCGGGATATTCACGAATCTTTCGCCCGACCATATCGGCGGAAACGAGCATAAGACGTTTGAAGAATACGCCTATTGGAAAAAGCAGCTCTATGTCCACAGCGGCTTCACCGTTGCCAACCGAGACGATGCGTTTTTTGACGATATCGCCGCCGCGTCAAAAGGCGAGGTGATAAGCTACGGGCTCGACGAAAAGTGCGATTACTATGCAGAGAATATAAATCCTCTGCGTCGCCCGGGCTTCCTCGGAATAGAGTTCGACTGTAAGAGCAGGTTCGACGCCCCGTGGCACGCGCAGGTCAGTATGCCGGGGTTTTTCAGCGTCTACAATGTTCTTGCGTCCGTCGCGCTCCTGCGCAAGATGGGCATACCCGTTGAAAAAATGCGCGAGGCGTTTTCGCATGTGAACATCGACGGCAGAATGCAGATAGTCCATGTCAGCGATGATTACAGCGTAATTATAGACTACGCTCACAACGGTCTTAGTATGGAGAATGTAATTGAGACCGTCCGCGATTATAAACCCAACCGCGTTGTTGCGCTCTTTGGCTCGACAGGCAACAAAGCGACTATCCGCAGGCAGGAGCTCGGTCTTGTCAGCGCAAAGATGTGCGATTTTATTATAATCACGAGCGATGACCCGGATTTTGAGGATCCCGATACAATAATAGACGAGATAGCCGGCTGGGTCGAAAAAGGCGGCGGAGCGGGTAAGTATGTCAAGATAACCGACCGTGCCGAGGCAATTGAATATGCCCTCGACCATATGCAGAAAGGGGATATACTCCTCCTGCTCGGCAAAGGGCATGAGCATTTCATGAAAGTGAAAGGCGAAAAAATATATTTCAGCGAGCTCGACTGCATTGCGAATTATATGAAAAAACACGGGATGAAGTAACTCTTATAAAAAGCACATATAAAAACACAAAACCCCGGAGGGTATTCCCTCCGGGGTCGCTTGCTTTTTATCAGCCGATTTCGATTCTTCTCGATGTCGGCACATTTTCTTCTTTCTTGGGCATCGTCAGGGTCAGAACGCCGTCTTTGTATTCGCCGGTGATGTCTTCGGTCTTGACGGACGAGACATCGAAGCTCCTGCTGAACGAGCCGTAAGACCTCTCGCGGCGGACAAAGTTGCCTTTGTCATCCTTCTTCTCGGTCTCGTTGCTGCGCTCTGCGCTGATGGTCATGTAGCCGTCTTCAATGTCGACGTGAATGTCTTCCTTCTTGAATCCGGGCAGCTCTGCCTCGAGCACATATTCCTTGCCGTTGTCCTTTATATCAGTCTTGAAGTCTGTTGCGGCCATGTCGCCCCAGAAGTTCTTCTCGAAGTTTTCCATATCTCTGAAAGGATTAAAGAGTGCACGCTGATGTCTGCGTTCATAAGGTGTAAGTTCAAACATAATTGATTCCTCCGCTTGATGTTTATTGTTATTCATATTGAAGTGGTTGTTTTATTTGTCTGACTGCTTTCCGATTTCCATCGGACTCACTCTCTTTCTTCTCCAGGGGCTCTCGCTCCCTTCGTTTGATTATATAGTACCCCTGCTTTGTTAAAAAAGAATACAGTGATATGTGAACAAATTGTAAATACTTAGCACTCTAATTAAAAGAGTGCTAAAATGCGTTTGAAAACACCGCGCAGGTTTTTATCATACGCGGGACATGGGAGGAATATAAATGCATTGACATTTTCTGTTAAGGAGAGGAATGCGATGCAAATCAACGTTATAACGCAGTCGGTCGGTGTCGAAGAGACGCTCGGCAGCTGCACTGCGGAACAGCCGATAGAAGCCGATATAACCCTGCCGGATTATTGCCCGGATATCAGGCGCGTGCTCAAATGCCTTGTCACTCCGCGCATAACCGCAGTCCAGACCGCGGGCGACAGAGCGACGGCGGATGGCTCAGCCGGTGTGTGCGTCATCTACGCCGACGAGCAGGGGACGGTCTGCTGCTTCGAGCAGACATACCCGTTTTCAAAATACGCCGATCTCAAGGGTGCGGATGAAAACTGCTGCGTGAATGTGCGCGCCTATACTCAGTATGCCAACTGCCGTGCCGTCAGCCCGCGCAGGCTCGATATCCACGCCGTGGTCAGCGTGGCGTTCGGCATATCCGGAGTAAAAGAAGAGGAGATAATAACCGGAGCAGAGGGCGCGGGAATTCAGCTCAGATGCTGCGACAGCCGCACCGCAAGCCTCGTCGCCTGCACCGAGACTGCGTTCCCGATGAGCGAGACCGTGCCTCTGCCCGACGGCGACCCGGCGGTGTCCTGCGTGCTGAGCGCGCAGGCGGCGGCGCTCGCGCAGGAGATAAAAGTCATCAGCAACAAACTGCTTGTCAAAGGCGAACTCACCGTCAGCGCGGTCTGTCGCGGCGAGGGCGGCGAAATATTTAGCTTCGGCCATTCCATGCCGATAAGCCAGATAATAAATCTCGAGGGAATTGACGAGGACTGCACCTGCTGCATCTGCCTGCCCGTCACTTCGCTCGAAGTCCTGCCGAAGGCCGACCAGGCGGGCGACAACAGACTGATTGATATCAGCGCGCGCGTCGGCGCGGGAGTCAAGGCTTATCGCGAGCTGAGCTTCCCGACCGTCACCGATGCCTATTCCGTCTGCTGCGACCTTGAAACAAAGAGCCGCAATGCCGATTTCGCGGTTATCGCCGATAAATTCAACGATACTTTCACCTGCCGCAGCACGCAGGATCTGCCGGAGGCGAGACAGATTTTGGCTCTCTGGTGCTCCGACTTATCCAAGAGTGTGGCGCAGGACTCCGACGGAATAATAATCTCCGGCGAACTGACACTACATTTTCTCTATACCGATGCCGAATCCCAGCCATGCTACGCCCAGCGGCAGACGAACTACGAATACCGCCGGGCGGTCAGAAAGTGCGGCGATCTCAAGTGCTCGCCGTGCATCGAGATAACCGCCGCGAGCGCCGCCTGCGCTTCAGGCAGTGCCGATGTCAGGGTCGAGATGAATATCTCCGGCTGTATCTTCGACAGCGTCCGCCGCAAGACCGTCACTTCTATAGAATGCTCCGATTCCGACGGCAAAAAGACGGGCGGCGCCGCGCTGACAGTCTATTTTGCGGATGCAGGTGAAGAGATATGGGATATCGCGAGGCGGTATAACACGACCGTTGAAGCGGTGGAGCAGGAAAACGGCATAACGGGCGAAACGGTGGCGCAGAAATGTATGCTGCTGATACCCGGAGTCTGAGGAGGGATAACCGTGCAGGAGAGAAATATTTACAGCGACATTGCAAAGCGCACTCAGGGCGATATTTATATCGGCGTTGTCGGCCCTGTCAGAACCGGAAAATCAACGTTTATAAAGCGTTTCATGGATGCCCTCGTTCTGCCGAATATCGAGAGCCAGAGCGTGCGCGACCGCGCGACCGATGAGCTCCCGCAGTCCGCGGCGGGACGCACAATAATGACCACCGAGCCGAAATTTATCCCGGAAAATGCGGTTGAGATATCGCTCCAAGCGGAGGCGACATTCCGCGTGCGGCTCATAGACTGCGTGGGATATATCGTCCCGAGTTCCCTCGGCTATATTGAGGGCGAGAGCCAACGAATGGTAAAAACCCCGTGGTTCGAGCATGAGATACCGTTCAATATGGCGGCGGAGATAGGCACGCAGAAGGTCATCAGCGAACATTCGACAATAGGTCTTGTCATAACGACTGACGGCTCGATAAGCGAGATTCCGCGCAGCGAATATGAAGAAGCCGAAGGCAGGGTAATATCCGAGCTCAAAGGGCTCAAAAAGCCTTTTGTTGTCCTATTGAACAGCACGAATCCGGAGTCCGACGAAGTCAAAAATATGGCGGCGTCGCTGACCGATAAATACGGCGTGCCCGTCATGCCCGTGAACTGCCTCGAGATAGGCGAGGAGGAGATAAAAGAGATTCTCACTCAGGTGCTCTTCGAGTTCCCCGTCAAAGAAGTCAGTGTCGGTCTGCCGGGTTGGGCTATGACTCTCAGCCGCGATCATTGGCTGCGCTCGGGACTTTGCAGCGCCGTGAGCGAAGCGGCGCAGAACCTCCGCACCCTCCGCGATGTAAAACACCTCGCCGAGGATATCTGCTCGTGCGAATATGTGACGGGTGCAAAGATAGCGAAAATGGATCTGTCCTGCGGTGCGGCGCGGATAGAGGCGCAGATAGACGGAAGTCTGTTCTATAAGATACTCGCCGAGGAGACGGGACTCGATATCTCCGGTGAGCAGGATCTGATGAGCTGCATGCGCGAACTCGCCGCCGTGCGCCGCGAATATGAGCGGCTCAAGGGCGCGCTCGACGAGGTTGAAGCGACGGGCTACGGAATAGTTATGCCGTCGCTCGATGAATTGAGCCTCGAAGAGCCGGAGATAATGCGCCAGGGCGGCAGATACGGCGTGCGCCTGCGCGCCTCCGCTCCGTCGATACACATGATGAAGGCGAATATAACAACAGAAGTCGCGCCGATAGTCGGCTCGGAGTCCCAGTCAGAGGAACTTGTCAACTATATGCTCAAGGAGTTCGAGGAGGACCCGACAAAGATATGGGAGTCGAATATCTTCGGCAAGTCCCTGCATGAGCTCGTTAACGAGGGACTGCACAACAAGCTCTACCGTATGCCCGCCGCGGCGCGTATGAAGCTGCAGGAGACGCTCGAAAAAGTCATCAACGAGGGATGCAGCGGACTCATCTGCATCATCCTGTAAAATAATATCGGCTGTGCCCGAAGTTTAGGCGTGGCCGATATTTTTTATATTAGCTCTTGACACAAACAAATGTTCTGATGTATAATGTGTACGAACAAATGTTTGAAATCTGGTGAGAACGTGGATCTGTTTGACAAGCTGGAGATACTTTCCGATTCGGCGAAATATGATGTCGCCTGCACGAGCAGCGGAACGGACAGATCCTCAGGCGGCGAGGGGATAGGCAACGCCGCCGCGTGCGGCATATGCCACAGCTTCGCGGCGGACGGCAGATGTATATCACTGCTGAAAGTTCTCATGAGCAACGCCTGCGTTTTTGACTGCAAATATTGCGTCAACCGCGTCTCCAACGATGTCCGCCGCGCGACATTTTCACCGCGTGAGCTCGCGGAGCTGACGATGAATTTTTATCGCCGCAATTATATCGAGGGGCTTTTCCTCTCGTCCGCCGTCGTCGGCAGCCCCGATTATACCTGCGAACGTATGATTGAGACTCTGCGTATCCTGCGCGAAGAATACAGGTTCGGCGGATATATCCACGCCAAGGCGATCCCGGGCGCGGATAACGCGCTGATAACCCGCCTCGGTATTCTTGCGGACAGAATGAGCGTCAATATCGAGCTGCCGTCGAACAACAGCTTGCAAACTCTCGCGCCGGACAAAACAAAGGAGTCGATACTCCGCCCGATGGGGCTCATTACAAATAAGATAAAAGAGAGCTCGGCGGAGCTTGTCAGATATAAGCACGCGCCGCGTTTCGCCTCCGGCGGTCAGAGCACTCAATTGATAGTCGGCGCAACGCCAGACAGCGACTATCAGATAATGTCGCTCTCCGCCGCACTCTATAAGAAATACGAGCTCAAGCGCGTGTTCTATTCGGCTTATATCCCCGTAGTCGAAAATCCGCTTCTGCCCGCGAAAACAACGGAACCGCCGCTTCTGCGCGAGCACAGACTCTATCAGGCGGATTGGCTTTTGCGCTATTACGGCTTCGATGCGAACGAACTGCTCGATGAAAAGCACCCGTTCTTAAACCCCTATGTTGACCCGAAATGCAACTGGGCGCTCAATCATATGGAGCTGTTTCCGCTTGAAATAAACCGCGCAACAAAGGAAGAACTGCTGAGAATACCCGGCGTCGGCGTGCGCAGCGTTCAAAGAATTTTGGCGGCTCGGCGTGTTTCGCCGCTGAGCTTTGAAGATCTCAAAAAACTCGGCGTGGTGCTCAAACGCGCCCAGTATTTCATAACCTGCAAGGGCAAACATTTGGCGGGACTCAATGTCAATCCCGACAGAGTCCTCGGTTCGTTAATTTCCGAGCGGTGTCAGTCGCTTTTACCGAATATGCAGGGCGAACAGCTGAGCCTGTTCGACAACAGGATAACAAGGGAGGATGTAGTACAATGTCTGCACGGTCAGATGTAACATATGTATATGACGGCTCGTTCGAGGGACTTCTGACGGCTGTTTTTGAGAGCTTTGAGAGCCGCGAACTGCCGTGCTCTATAGTCGCGGAGGATGAGTTCGTGCCGACTCTCTTCGCGTGCAAAACCGTTGACACCGATCCGCAAAAGGCGGACAGAGTCCGCCGCGGGCTCAAAAATGTCAGCGCCGATGTCTGGAATGCCGTGCGGCTCGGGTACCTGACCTGCGTCGAGGACAGGGGAACGCTCATCAACGATTTTGTGCATATGGCGATGCACTACGGCGCGGGTGTCATGCGTATGCTCGCCGACGACACCGTTTCGCGCCTGACGAAAGCCGTCCGCGCCCTCAAGCAGGAGAGTCATAAGTATACCGGCTTTGTCCGATTCAGCATCAGCGAGGATAATACCCTCACTTCAATTATAGAGCCGAAAAATTCCGTCCTGCCTCTGCTCGCGCCGCATTTCTGCGACAGATATCCGAACGAATCGTTTCTCATATATGATAAGACCCATTCGCAGGCGCTCGTCTGGCATAACAGGCAGAAAATGATTATCCCGTTAGACGGCTTCGAGCAGCCGCAGGCGGGGGACGAGGAGCTGTATTTCCGCGCGCTGTGGAAGCATTTCTATGATACAGTCGCCATCGAGGCGCGGTATAATCCCCGATGCCGCATGAACTTCATGCCCAAACGCTATTGGAATCAGCTCCCGGAGATGGATGAGAGCAATTCTCCCGATGCCGTGCGCGGAGTCAAAAGAATCGGAGCATAAAAAAGCAGGAGCCGTGGGACTCCTGCTTTTGATATTTTTTTAATCCTGCGCGTGGTTTGAAAGCTTGATTTCGTCGTTGTCCGTGAATTCTGCGATGATTCCGTTTTCGTCAACCGTCGCGAATATCGCACTGTGGCTCTTCATTGTGAGCGTCCATTTGACATCGGGATATATCTTCCCGAGCCTGTTTGTGATTATCGCTATCTTCGGCGAAAGTCCCTTTGCGAATTTCCACGAGGTCGAGCCGTAGTAGCCGTGGTGTCCGACCTTGAGCAGATCCACCTTATGAAGCTGCGGCAGAAGTAAGCCCTCGAGTCCGGTGGTTCTCGTTATGTCCGCGGCGAGGAATGCGCTTTTTTTGCCCTTTTCGACCATCGTTCCGACGGATTCGGCGTTTTCGCCCTGTCCGTGAAGACGCGCGTCATCGAGTGCTGTATTGTAGAAAGTCAGCGTGAAGTCGCCGAATTTGAACGGCTCGCGCGGTATCTCGGAAGTAACAACTGTGCCCCTGTTCTGAAACGCCTTTACCGTGTCTGCGTATGTTGTTTCGATGCCCCAGCCGTTGTATTCGTATTCGTGGGCAATCTCGCGGTTGACGGGCTTTATGTAGAATGTCTTTACCGTGATATCCGGGTCGTTGGCTATCGCCTCAAATGTGCCGACATGGTCGTAGTGATTGTGCGTGCCGAGCGCAAATTCAAGCGTTACTTTGCCCTCTGCGTCGCCGGCAGCCTTTTTCAGATATTTTATAACAGCCTCTTCGCTGCCGTTGTAGCTGAGCTTCCTGCGCGGATTGCGGTCGCCCTCGCCGGAGTCGATGAGCGCGAATTTTCCGTTTGATTCTATGAGTATTGCGTCGGAGTTATAGGTGTTGAGAAAATGTATCCTGTCCGCCGTGCTGTCCGACGAAAACTGCGCCGGGGTGATTTCAAATTTATTCTGATATCTGTTGCACATCGCAACGCAGATTATATCCAGCAAAAAGACCGAAAGCATTATCGCCATCATTATCCATGTCGCAATTTTTTTGATTAGCTTGTCCCTTGTCATATTCCCTCCGAAGCGCAAAAATAAAAACGCTTTTAAAATTATATCATACTTTTTTAGTAAATGTCCATATGCAGACGCGCCAAAAAGCGCCGAATTTAATTGTATTCGGCGCTTTTTTGTGATATCATATACATATTAAGTGCGATACTAATCCTGATTTTCACCCTCGGGGTCGATAGCCTGCATTATCAGCGAGCCGAAGAGCATGACTCCCATGCTCGGGCGGATGCAGTCTAGCGCGTCCTTTGCGAGATATATGCATCTCCAGTAGTCGAATCCGCGCCCCGCGAGCAGCAGCGCGCAGACGGCGAGAGTGAAGAGCAGCTCAAAAATAATGACCGCGCCGAGCAGCATCCTGCGCGAAACGGGATTTATGTAGCTTAAATTTTCTGCGATTTTTTCTTTTATGCCGCGCATATCTTCACCTCCGTTTGTTTGATTCTAACCCGGAGTGCGATTTTTCGCAATGCAAAGATTTTTACTTTTGAGGAAAGGAGAGGAAAACGAATGTCCGTCGGAATATCCACCGCTTGCTTTTATCCCGCGGCGACCGAAGAGGCTCTGCACTGCGTCGCCGAAGCGGGAACAAAAGTTACCGAGGTGTTTTTTAACTCGCCGTCGGAATTGGAGCCGGATTTTCTCCGCCGCATTTCGTCTATAGCCTCTGACAGCGGCATACGCATCCGTTCGATACATCCGTTTACCTCGTTCGCCGAGGGGTATATCCTCTTCAGCCAGTATGAACGCCGCTTCGACGATTACAGGGAGTTTTACAAAAAATATTATGCCGCCGCATCTGCGATAGGCGCGAAAATAGTCGTGCTCCACGGCGCAAAGCTGCCGGTGAATATCAGCACGGACGAATACGCCGAGCGTCTTAGCTTGCTCGTCCGCGACGCGCAGGAACAGGGAATAATTCTCGCCCAGGAAAATGTTGTCCATCATAACGGGCAGACGCCGGAGCTTATGAATGAACTGAAAGCGCGCCTCGGTGCGAATTTTCATATGGTGCTCGACATCAAGCAGGCGTACCTCGCCGGAGTCGACCCGATAGAATTTTTCAGGGAGTTTTCCGATAATATCTGCCACATACATCTGAGTGATCACGACGAAAATCACAAGTGCATGCCGCCGTTTGACGGAAAATTCGATTTCGCCGCCCTCTTTCCGCTCATGAAAGAAACCGGATATTCCGGCGACTGCGTTATCGAGCTCTACCGCTCGGGCTTCGAGCGCATAGATCAGCTGACCGATTCGATGCGAAGACTCGAAAAGCTTGACATTTGACCGTTTTTGTGCGATAAATATTATATGTTCATAAGGGAGTGATAGCTTTGAAGTGTCCGTTCTGTGGTTTTGAAGAGAGCAAGGTCATTGACTCGCGTCCTACCGATGAGGGCGAGAGAATACGCCGTCGCCGAGAATGCATCAGCTGCGGCAAGCGTTTTACGACCTATGAGATAATCGAGACCGTGCCGATAGTCGTCGTCAAAAAGGACAAATCGCGCGAGGTTTTTGACAGAAACAAGCTTTTCAACAGCATGCTCAAGGCGTGCGAAAAGCGCCCGGTCTATATGGAACAGCTCGAAAAGGCAGTCAGCGAGATTGAGGCTGTGCTCCAGAATTCGCTCGACCGCGAGGTGACAACCGTCTATATCGGTGAGCTCGCAATGGAGAAGCTCAAGAGCATCGACGAAGTCGCATATGTCCGCTTCGCTTCCGTCTATAGACAGTTCAAGGATATCAATACATTTATGGACGAGCTCGCAAAACTGCTCAAAGAAAAATAAAAAAGCAAGGATCGCTCCGGCGGTCCTTGAATTTTTATCGCAATATAAATTTTACTTCGACTCCCTTAACGCGGGGAATATATTTGCTGTAGGACGCGAAGGTAGGGGCGGATATCACACCGTTCAACTATTGATGTATATTAAGCCATAATCATGGCGCAAATTTTTTCTTCTCGTTGCCAAAGCTGTGATAAAGTGATAAAATCTAATCAACATATATTAATGGATGGGGTAAAAGTGAAGTCTGTCAAAATAAATCTGAAAAACAACTGCAAGTCGGCGGGAAAGTATCTGCTGACTTTTCTGAAATGGTTCGCTCTCGCTGCAGTCACGGGAGCCGTCGGCGGCGCGGTCGGCGCGCTGTTTCATCTGAGCGTCGAATATGTTACCGGCGTGCGCAAGGCTCATTCGTGGATAGTGTTTCTGCTGCCCATCGGCGGGCTTGTGATAGCCGGTTTGTATAAGCTCTCCGGCAAAAAGGATATCGGTACGAACGAAATACTCGATGCCGTGCGCTCGCCGCAGGGCGTGCCGGTTTTGCTCGCACCGCTGATATTTGTCTCAACTGTTATAACGCACCTCTTCGGCGGCTCCGCCGGACGAGAGGGCGCGGCTCTTCAGCTCGGCGGCAGCATCGCGGGGCTGATAGGCAAAATAGCCCGCCTCGATGAAAAAGATATGCATATCATGACTATGTGCGGCATGAGCGCCGTGTTCTCCGCGCTTTTCGGAACGCCGATAACCGCCGCCGTTTTCGCACTCGGTGTTATCAGCGTCGGTGTCATTTACTATGCAGGTCTGCTCCCGTGCGTCGTGTCCGCGTTCGTCGCATATTTTATATCGACCCTTATGGGCACTGAGCCCGTCGCGTTTACAGTCTCGAATATCCCTGCATTCTCGCTCAAGAGCTGCCTGCTTACCGCTCTGCTCGCCGCGATATGCGCTCTTTTGAGTATCGGATTCTGTCTCGGTCTGCACGGCACGCATAAGCTCTTTGCAAAGCTGTTTAAAAATACTTTTGTCCGCGCAGTCGTCGGCGGATTGATAATCGTCGCGCTGTCCCTTATCTGCCGAAGCGGGGATTACAACGGCGCGGGAATGGATATAGTTGAACGCGCCATCGGCGGCAATGCGAAACCAGAGGCGTTTTTGCTCAAATTTATCTTCACCGCCGTCACTGTCGGCTCGGGATACAAGGGCGGCGAGATAGTCCCGACTTTCTTCGTCGGCGCGACTTTCGGCTGCGTGGTCGGCGGACTTATCGGGCTCGATCCCGGATTCGCCGCGGCGGTCGGACTCGTTTCGCTTTTTTGCGGCGTTGTCAACTGTCCGCTCGCTTCAATATTCCTGAGCATCGAACTCTTTGGCGCGCAGGGTATGCCGCTGTTTGCGCTCGCTGCCGCCGTGAGCTATCTGCTCTCCGGCTATTACGGACTCTACAGCAGCCAGAAAATAGTCTATTCAAAGCTCCGCGCAGAGCTTGTAAATATAAACGCAAAGTAAATTATTGACTTTGCACCCGTTAACTGATAAGCTTATTCTAACCTATCATGGGAGGGAAAATATGGATGCATTAAAAGCAAAAAAAGGATTTATATGTGATATGGACGGTGTCATATATCACGGAGACAGACTGCTTCCGGATGTCAAAGAGTTCGTGGAGTGGCTGTATAAAGAAAACAAGTCGTTCCTGTTCCTTACGAATTCGAGCGAACGCTCGCCGCGTGAGCTTCAGCAGAAGCTTGAGAGAATGGGACTTTATGTTGACGAGAGTCATTTTTATACCAGTGCCCTCGCAACGGCAAAATTTATCAGCAGTCAGAAGCCCGGCTGCTCGGCGTATGTTATCGGTGCCCCCGGACTCGTCAACGCGCTCTACGACCAGGGTATCACAATGAACAGCATCGACCCGGATTATGTCATAGTCGGCGAGACTTCGAGCTATAACTATGAGACGGTCGTCCATGCGTCGAACCTCGTCAGAAACGGCGCGAAGCTCATCGGCACGAATACCGATCTCACGGGTCCCGTCGAGGACGGCATAGTCCCCGCGTGCCGCGCGCTCATATCTCCGATAGAGATGGCGACGGGCAAGAAGGCGTATTTCGTCGGTAAGCCCAATCCGCTCATGATGCGCACGGGACTCAAGATGCTCGGCGTCCATTCGGCGGAGGCAGCTATGATAGGCGACAGAATGGACACGGATGTCATTGCGGGCATCGAAACCGGTCTTGACACAGTCCTCGTCCTCTCCGGAGTCACAAGCCTCGAGGATGTCAATCTCTATCCCTACAGACCCACATATATATTTAACGGCGTCGGCGACGTCTTTTCAGAAATATAACAAAAACGGAGAGTTAAAATGCATTACGAAAACAACTGGGAATCGCTCAACAGCCGCCATGTGCCGGATTGGTTCGCGGATGCGAAGTTCGGCATATTCATCCACTGGGGTCTCTATTCCGTGCCGGCGTATACCGAAAAAGGTCAGTATGCCGAGTGGTATATGCAGCAGATACGCGACGAGAACAGCGCCGCGCGCAAGTTCCACGACAGGGTGTATGCCCCCGGAACGCAGTATGAGGACTTTGTCAGCGGCTTCAAGGCGGAACTCTTTGATGCCGATGAGTGGGCACAGCTCTTTGAAAAGTCCGGCGCAAAGTATATAAACCTCGTCTCGAAGCACCACGACGGCTTCTGCATGTTCAAGAGCGACTATGCGTGGAACTGGAACAGCGTCGATGTCGGACCTCACAGGGACTTTTGCGGCGAGCTGAAAGCCGCGCTCGAAAAGACGGATGTAAAGTTCGGCGTCTACCATTCGGTTTATGAGTGGTTCCATCCGCTCTATCTCAAAGATCCCGAGGAGTATGCCGTAAAGCATCTTATCCCGATGCTCAAGGAGCTTATAACAAAATATGAGCCATGGACTCTGTTCACGGACGGGGAGTGGGATCACCCGAGCTCAGTCTGGCACTCGACAGATTTCCTCCAGTGGCTCTATAACGAATCGCCAGTTAAAGATACGATAGTCCCCAATGACCGCTGGGGCAGGGAGACAAGAGGACGCCTGGGCGGCAATTTCACTACCGAATACGGCATCATCGATAACGGCAGACGCATCGAAGAAGTCGAGCTCGACCGCCAGTTTGAGGAGTGCCGCGGTATCGGCGCATCGTTCGGACTCAACCGCATCGAGGGCGTTGACGAATATCTGAGCAGCAAGGAACTTATCGAAACACTCTGCTCGCTCGTCTCAAAGGGCGGCAACTTCCTGCTCAATATCGGTCCCGCCGCGGATGGCACTATCCCTGTTATTATGCAGGAGCGCCTGCTCGATATGGGCAAGTGGCTCAGTGTCAACGGCGACGCTATCTACGGCACGCGCATTTATACCAAAGCGCCGCAGGAGGGTACATATTACACCAGAAAGGGCGACAAGGTCTACGCGATAACGAACGCCTATCCGTTCGGCAGCCTCACGCTCGACAAGGTGGATTACAATCCGGATATAAAGGCGAAGCTTTTAGCGCATGACGCGCCCATAGCCGTCGAAAACGACAACGGCAAAGCAAAGCTCGTCTTCCCGCAGATAAACCCCGACGAAATGAAATGCGGCTGGCTCTATGCCTTTGAACTCAACGGAGTGAAGTAAGAGCAATATAATGCAAAACAAAAATCCCGGAACATCAATAGCGGTGTTTCGGGATTTTCTATGTAATTTTTTAGTGGATTTAGTCCGCAATTCTCTGTATTTACTCTGCACTTTTTAAATATATGATAATGAAAATGTTCTTGCGTTTGGCGGTTTTCCTAAACAAGCGCATTAATAAACTTTTTAGCGAAATATCAAAGTGTTAGAAAAAGTGTTAGAAAATATATGCTTTCTAATCCTACGCAAAAAATAAAAAGCCTTGAAACTGTTAGATTTCAAAGCTTTTTAATTGGTCCGAGTGGCGAGACTTGAACTCGATTTAAACGGCTGTAAATCAATGGTTTTTGTATTCACTCTGTACTTGCTCTGCACTTTTATTTTAACATCTTATTTAACCGCTCGGCTGCACCTTTAATCATGGACGGCTTCAAATGCATATAGACATCGTGTATCATCTTCTGATTCGCGTGCCCGACAAGCTGCATTGCAATCTCCTCTGGCACTTCCGCTTCGGCGAGCATACACACATATTCGTGCCGGAACTGATGCGCACATACCTCCGCGACCCAATCAGTTTGACGGTAGGTATATTCTTTTCCGCCGCGAGTTCGGCGACATTCTCGGACGACCTCTCGCGCATATCCATGTTTTCGCCAAAACGCCGCCCAGTGCCGCGCGTACCACGACGCGGTGACAGGCTTATCCGACATCCCGATTATATATGTACTCGGCGGCATGTCTCGATATGGGTCAAGCGCGGTTTTCAACAAACTCAATAACGGGACTTTCCTAATTCCAGCTTCTGTTTTGGTGACGGTTATATGAGGCTGGTTAGATATCCATTCGACTGCTTTATTTATGCTTATAATATTGTGCTCGAAGTCAATATCTTTTAGCTGTATGCCGCAGCTCTCGCCTCTGCGCTCCCCGGTGCAAAGATAGATAATGGCGGGAATAGCTTCCGGGTCATCGACGGAATTTTTGACGATCTCTATCTGAGCGTTTTTCGGAGGCTCGCGGCGACCGCGCTTCAATTGGCGGGGCATTGTCGTCATTTTTGCGGGATTGTAGTCTCCGTGCCATTTCGGGTCGTCGATGTATAGCTGATAGATGGCGTTGATTACCGTCTTCTGATTGCTTACCGTTGTGTGCGCAAAGCCGCTTAAATCCGTCAAGAAAGCTTTTATCTCCCAAGGCGCGATATCATTCACTCTGCGCCCGGAGAAGCGTTCCCGAGCTCGCTTTATGGCTGGTAAATATGCGCGCTGAGTTCCGTTCTTTCGCTCGAGCACCTCTGCTTCATATTTATCCGCGACTTCTTCAAATAAGGGACCGTGTTCAGTTTCTTCGGCAAGGGATTCTTTTTCTTCTGCCGATGTGGCTATAAATTCAGCTCGCTTTTTCCAGACTTCTACGGGGGATTTGCTCGAGAAGCTCTTTCTTTTTTTGTCAATCGTTTCTATCCGTTCCCAAATTCCATCGCTTCGTTTCCGCAAGCCCTCTGTTGGGTCTTTTGGATTCGGGCAATATTTTTTTGCCGCTGCCGTTATAGCCATATAAAAACACTCGCTTTCCGTTATTTTTCTTGCCTTTAACAGAGCGAGGTGATATACTATAGGTGTATCAACTCACTCTATTCGCGTGGCGTGTTTTGGTATCTGAGCCCTCGGTGTTCCCGCACCGGGGGTTCTTTTTTATTTAGCTTAAATCTTTTATCGCGCTCGAAACATCATCGACAAGGTCGAGTCCGACCTGCGTCTTACCCGTTACTTTGCCGTCGATAAACACGACAGTCGCGCCATAAGTCACGCCGCCCATATCTTTACTTGACCAGCCGTAGGTCTGAGAGGTGCTTCCGCCAATCTCGGAAGACGTAACAAGTTTACCCTCACAGCCGATGATTTTACAGACTTGCTTATATGTCATGCCGTTTTTTATCTTGTTAAACTCGTCGAGCGTAATGTATTCGGTTTCGGGTTCTGTCGTTGTCGGTGTGTCTGTGCCGCCATCTCCGCTTATCGCTATTGCGGCGACGAGAACGAACAGAAGAACAAATACCACGAGAACAATCTTCCAGCCTTTTGACATCTTTGCTCTTGCACCGCAGTTTGGGCAAAACTTTTCTTTCTTGCCGAGCTCTGTTCCGCATTTCTTACACTTCATTTTAATACATCCTTTCTATTATCTGACCGCGCTCAGAAAAGCAACTGCCTTTCCGAGTATACGGACTTCATTCATCTCTTCTTTAGAGTATATCATATCATCGTAAAGTGGGTTCTCGGGTCTGAGAACGACTTTTGAAGGATATTTGTAAACTCTTTTTAATGTTGCTTCTTCGCCAATCAGAACGGCAGCTATCTCTCCGTCTTCTACATCGGGCTGTTCTCGTATGTATACGATATCACCGTCAAATATACGGGCATTTATCATACTGTCACCCTTGCAGCGGAGCGCGAAATCTGCGTTGAGATTTTTGTCTGCATTGATAAGAGCTTCGATATTTTCAGTTGCCAGAATAGGTTCTCCACAAGCTATTGTCCCGAGTAGTGGAATCTTTTTCATTTTTGGGAGAGGGATGATGTTGTCAGGAGTGCCATATTCGACTTCTCCAGTTATAAATGTCAAAGGGCTTAACTTGAGAATTTTGCTGAGAAGCGCGATTTTATCTCGCTTCATGTTCTCGATATCTCCATGTTCCCACTTTCTAACGGTGCTTTTACCTACGCCGACATAATCTCCTACTTCTTCAAGAGTCAAGCCAAGTTCTTGACGCCGAGTGCGCATTATATCTCCTATATTCATTTATGGTCTCTCCTTTCGTATCAAATAATACCACAACGGTTTCTAAAAAGCAACACTAATTTTCAAAAAAATCTTGAAAAGTGTCTTTTAGGGGTTGACAGTCGGCAAAACGAGTGATAATATAAAGGTGTCCTAAAAGACACGAAACAATGGAAGGAGGTGCGGGCAATGAACGAAATGGAACTCAGAGGCGAGATGGTCAAGCGTGGATATACAGCTGCTAAATTGGCAGAATCTATCGGTATAGGCGAAAAAGCTATGTCGAATAAGCTCACGGGCAAAAGCGACTTTAAACAGTCGGAAATCAAAAAGATTTGTTCGGTACTTAATCTTGACAACGACCAGATAATCGCAATTTTTTTTGCTGCGTAAGTGTCTTAAAAGACACTTGATACGCACGAAAGGAGGGGAAAAGATGAAAACTTTTGATGGCGTTAGCACGAGAGACCTTGTAGAGGAACTTCGACAGCGCAAGGGAGTAGAGGTAACAATAGCAGAACCGCATAAAGATACTGAAATCAAAGTGAATGGTCCTGCTATTGTGCTTGTGGTTATCGATTAACCGATTCTTTCGTACCTGTAAATTCCCTTAATGTGAGCGTGGAAGTATTCGCCATGAGACAGTGCGGTCATCAGGTTCTGATACACGGCAAAAGGTACATTGTAATAGGCATATAAACTGCCGTTAGTAAAACCGATGTGTAGAGTTCCATTCTCATAGCCGACGCTTGCGAGATTGCTCGACGAAACAGGTTGCATTACCATTCTTTCTCACCTCCTTTGGTGAGAATTATAACACACAAAAAGAAATAAAACAATGATAAGGAGGTAAGGATATGACTCAGCTCGAATTTGAGACCGCAGAGAGAAATCTGAGCGAGCAGCTGCAACTACTCGCCCAGAAGTCGAAAGAGGGGGGTGTGACTATATGGTGTTAGGTAAAATCTGCTTCGCTATTAACACTGTATGTTTGGTTTTTCAAATTATCCTTGTACTGCGTGCAACTGCGAAAAAAAGAGAGAATCGCAAGAACACCGACTATAATTCCAATAATCCGATCGACTTTATCAGCCGAATTCCAGAAAGCCGTTCGTTTCTTGTGATGCTTGCTGTTTGGGTGATCGTGGTTTGCGTTGTCATCATCACCACTGCATGATTCCTCTTGAGTCTTTGAAGCAGGTGCCTGTTGGATGCGGGAATCTTCGATGTTCAGCGCTGCGTTTGGTTCCGATAAAAACGGAATAGCAAGTGCTGTCATCTTCTTTAAAAAATCTTCTGCTTCTGCTTCTGTGAGACTTGAAGAAGAAATTGAAATGTAGCACTGATATGGAGTCTTATACAGAATGCTTTTGGTATCAAGATAAAGGTACGCGGACTCTTCGAGTGCGTTGGTACACAGGAGAGTTATAGACTTAAAAGGCGCACTGTCTGAAAAGTATTTCTTAAATTCCTCTAAAGTGTACCTTGTCTCATCGCTTATGTCACGACAGACAACTACGGTAGTTCGATAATTCTCCGATGCCGGAATCAGTGCGGTGTACTCATTTTCAATAGTCTTAAAAAGCTCAAGCAATGAAAATTTTTCGATTCTCCAGGAAGCAGATGCCGGGAGAGTAACATTCGTTGTTTTAGAAACTTGCATGACACACCTCAACATTTTTTGTTTTTAGTATATAAATTTCAAGACTAAAAGTCAATATAAAGGAGCTACACAATGAACAACATATCAACCTTTAACAACCCTGCATTCGGCAGTGTGAGAGCTGTCAGTGTGAACGACGAACCGTATTTTGTCGGCAAAGATGTTGCCGAGATACTCGGATATGAAAGACCGACAGACGCAGTGAGAAAGCGCGTTGACCCCGACGATAGAGGGGTCGCCAAAATGGAGACCCCCTCCGGAGCGCAGGAGATGACCATCATCAACGAGTCAGGTCTTTACAGCCTTATCCTCTCAAGCAAACTCCCGAAAGCCAAAGAGTTCAAGCGCTGGGTAACGGCGGAAGTGCTTCCGGCAATCCGCAAAACGGGCGGCTATGTCAACGACACGGCACAGTTCGTCGAAAGCTATTTCGGACAGCTCGAACCGAATCAGAAACACGCGCTGACGATGATGTTTGACGAGAGCAAAAGAATGAGCGCACAGCTCAAGGAGCAAGCCCCGAAAGTCCTTTTCGCGAACGCTGTAGAGACGGCACATAACTCGATTCTTATCGGCGACCTTGCGAAAATCATAAGGCAGAACGGCGTTGACATCGGTCAGAAGAGACTTTTCGAGTGGTTGCGTCAGAACGGATATCTCATCAAAGACGGTCAGAGCAAGAACATGCCGACTCAGAAAGCGATGGAAATGAGCCTCTTCGAGGTCAAAGAGAGCACGATAAACAACCCTGACGGCTCGGTGAGAGTCACCCGAACGACAAAGGTCACAGGCAAAGGCCAGACCTATTTTGTCAAAAAATTTCTGTCATGAGGAGGTAAATTAACATGCCACGCGAAAAAGAACTGTATCGAGACAATCTCGAAATATTCACCAGAAGAGCATTAGAGCGATTCCCGAACAAATGCATCTTTACTCAAAAAGAAGCTGCTGAGCTTCTCGGGGTGAATGTTAAAGAACTTCGCCGCAGGAACATCAGATTCCCGGTTACCCTGCCAGAGCTCGCGCGAGCTTTTTCATGAAACACAGAAAAGGAGAAAAGAAAATGCAGGAAAAATACATACCCTTATACGAAGACCTCTACACAACATTCGAGCAGGACGATAAAAAGGGTCATATGGTTGCAATCGCAAGACTGGCGGTTGATATCGCGCAAGACATTGTGAACTTCGTGACAGTTACTCCCCTCAGCGCTCCGGCAATTATAACAGCTTGTAAACTCGTCATAAAAACCATCTCCGAGACTCCCGCTATTGCGTCAAAGGAACTCGATGCGTTCACGGACGTTATGCTCGCCGTAGTAGCCCAGAGCTTGACGGTCTATTCGGGCACAAAAGAAAATAAGAGTTTCGAGGAGATGATGAAATGATACTGAAATTTGCGATTCAGACGGTGTTTGAAATTGCCCTCGTCGTACTTATCATCTATGGATTTATTCACGAGGACAAGCTGATAGCTTTTGAAGATTCACTCAAGCGCAGAATCAAAAAGAAAGGAGCTGAACGCCATGTACGAGATAGCGGCAATCGCTCCTGAAGCGTTCAAGATAGCGGATAGGCTCACACTGCTCATGGAAGAGCACGAACCGCCGGTGACGAGGTCGGAATTGGCAGATGCGATAGGCTGCGCTAGATCAACAATCTCGCGTTATTGCGATGGCACAAATTCGGTGGCATTCATCTTCGCGATTCGGATTGCTCGATTTTTCAATGTCTCGCTTGATTATCTCGTGGGACTGACAGATAGCAAGGAGATACCGCAGTGGCAAAAGCCCGGAAAACATAAACACTCAGAGCATTGGCACTTGAAAAACATCTGCAAACGCTGTTATTACCGCCGCGAAATGGTCGGGCTTGCAGGGATAAGCGGATTTGATATCGAGTACGACAACAAAGCTTGTCACTACACATTCGACACAGGCAAGTTCCGCGAGATAGAAGCGACGGACATGGAGTGCCCGTATTTTCGCCCCAAAAGAAGAGAAAGGAAAGTTGTTTCCCCGGCATGGGACAAGATGAAAAGCGATGAAAACATATGACCAATTTTTAGATGACAAGATAGAAGTCGCCAAAGAGAGCGGGTTCGAGATATCGCTCGACGAGATTAACCCGGCACTCAAACCTCACCAGAAGCTCGCCGTTCAATGGGCGGTTAGAGGCGGCAGGCGCGGACTGTTCGAGCGGTTCGGACTCGGAAAGACCGTGCAGGAACTCGAATTTTGCCGCATAGTCACCGAACATGAGGGCGGTCAAGCTCTTATCGTCTTGCCGCTCGGCGTGCGTCAAGAGTTCACCCGTGACGCAAGAGATCTGTTGCATATCCCCGAACCCGTATATGTCACCTGCATGGACGAGGTAAGAGCTTCAGACGCACAAATCCTCATGACCAACTACGAGCGAGTCAGAGACGGAGACATAGACCCCAAATATTTCACGGCGGTCAGTCTCGACGAAGCAGCGGTACTTCGCTCTTATGGCTCAAAAACCTATCAAACTTTTTTCCCGAAGTTCAAGGGAATTAAATATAAGCTTGTGGCGACCGCCACGCCGAGCCCAAACAGGTATAAAGAGCTTATCCATTACGCAGGGTTTCTCGACCTTATGGACACGGGACAGGCACTTACAAGGTTTTTCAAACGCGATTCAACAAAAGCTAACAACTTGCAGCTCTATCCGAGTATGGAGCGTGAATTTTGGCTCTGGGTTGCGTCGTGGGGGCTGTTCCTAAGCTCGCCCGCCGACCTTGGACTCGATGCGACGGGCTACGATTTACCGCCGTTTGAAGTCCGTACACATGTCATAGACGACGACATGGAAAACTTGCCCGCCGACCGTGACGGACAGTTCAAGCTGTTGAGAGATACCGCGACATCGTTATCTGAGGCGGCACGGGAAAAAAGCTCAAGTATAGCCGCGCGAGTAGCGAAAGCGAAAGAGCTGATAGACGAAGCAAGCCCCGACGAGCATTTTATTTTATGGCACGACCTCGAAGCGGAACGTCATGCGATTAAAAAGGCTATTCCCGAAGCTGTCGACATTTACGGCAGTATGGACTATGACGAACGCGAACGCCGCGTTATTGACTTCCAAGAGGGCAAAACAAGGATATTCGCCACAAAGAAGAGCCTTTCCGGCTGCGGGTGCAATTTTCAGAAATATTGCCACCGTGCGATATTCGTCGGTATTGACTACGAGTTCAACGACTTTATTCAGGCAATTCACAGAATACACCGCTTCTTGCAGACCGAAAAGGTGATCATCGACATAATCTATACCCAAGCGGAAGAAGAAATCTGGGAAGCGCTCCGCGAAAAGTGGAAAAGGCACGACGAATTAGCGCAGAAGATGTCCGAAATCATCAAAAAATACGGCTTGTCATCTCCGCATATCGCCGAGCAGCTGAAAAGAAGTAAAGGAGTCAAAAGAGTGGAAATCAAAAGAGAAAGGTTCACAGCCGTGAATAACGACTGCGTTGACGAGACACGAAAAATGCCCTCTGATAGCGTCGGATTGATTCACACGTCAATCCCATTCTCCAATCATTACGAATATACCCCGTCATATAACGACTTCGGTCACAACGCGACAACAGCCCAGTTTTTCAAACAAATGGACTATTTGACCCCTGAACTGCTTCGCGTGTTACAGCCCGGCAGAGTTTGCGCAGTTCATGTCAAAGACCGCGTTCTCTTCGGCAATGTGACGGGCACGGGATTCCCGACAGTTGAACCGTTTCACGCGATGTGCATAAGCCACTACATTAAGCACGGCTTTCAGTATTTCGGCATGATAACGGTCTGTACAGATGTTGTCAGGGAAAACAATCAGACCTACCGTCTCGGCTGGACGGAGCAGTGCAAAGACGGCACGAAAATGGGCGTTGGCTGTCCTGAATATATCTTGCTTTTCCGAAAACTTCCGAGCGATACAACGGACGGATATGCAGATGTCCCCGTCACCAAAAGCAAAGACGACTATACCCGCGCCCAGTGGCAGATTGACGCGAACGGTTATCAGCGGTCAAGCGGGAACCGACTTGTCACCCGCGAGGAACTCAAAGACGCGCCCGTTCGAGTGCTCGAGAGAATGTATCGTCAATATTCCCGCGAAACGGTCTACGACTACGCCGACCACGTAAAACTCGCCAAAGAACTCGATGAAAAGGGACATCTTCCAGCCACTTTCGCAGTGGTCTCGCCCGGCAGCTGGAGCGACGAGATATGGGACGATATCAACCGTATGCGCACACTCAACACAACGCAGAGCAGACGCCGTCAGAATCTTCATGTATGCCCGTTGCAGCTCGATATCGTGGAGCGGGTAATAAACAGATATTCCAACAAAAACGACCTTGTATATGACCCGTTCGGCGGTCTTATGACCGTTCCGTATATGGCGGTTAAAATGGGGCGCAGGGGCTACGGCTGCGAACTTAACCCCAACTATTTCCGCGATGGTGTGGGCTATCTCGAAGCGGCAGAAGCACAGATAGGCGCACCGACGCTATTTGACTTAATGGAGGGAGCTTAACAATGAAATTGACATGTAACACATACGACCTCAAGGCGGCTTGTGCCAAAGCTGCAAGGGTTATTGATAAATCGCCGTCTCCGGCAACGAACGGACTTTTGCTCAAGGCAAAAAATGGAGTTTTGACCGTGACCGGATATAACCTCACAATCGGAATATCCGTAAAAATCCCAGCGATGATAGAGATTCCCGGAGCGATAATTGCGGACGCGAAGATTCTGACAAATGCGGCAGGAAAGCTGCAAAAGGAAAACACGACACTTTTCACCGATGGTGATATTCTCACCGTTCAGAATGGACGCTCGAACCTCAAGGTCAAAGGCATACCTGCGGAGCAGTACCCCGAGCTTCCAACTCCCGAAGACGGCACAACTTGCCGAGTTGACGGAGCGAATCTCGTCAAGCTGATTAAAAAAACCGTGTTCGCCGCCGCAGATGATAAGGGCGTGAGAATGACCGTCTCCGACAACCTCAGACTCTGCGCGACTGACGGGTTCACACTCGCCGAGTCAAGCATACCGTGCGAAGAGGGGACAGCACCGAGCGCAACGGCAACAATTCCGCCAAAGGCACTGCTCGAGCTTTCGGACGCGACCGACGCGGTCGAGATATCCGTCTCAAGCAAACATTTTATAGCGCAGACCCGCGATTATACGCTGTTTTCGCGCCTTATGTCTACCGCGTGGGAAATCGATGTGGACAAGATTATTCCCAAAAACACAGCTTCAGTCAAGACGGATTTTAAAGCCCTCACATCTGCACTCGAAAGAGTTCAGATTCTCGCGAGCACCGAGACACAGCCTGTTAAGATGTCGCTCTCAAGAGATGCCATTGAACTGTCTGTGAGGACGACGATAGGCAGTGCCACCGATTCAGTGACGGGCGAGACCGATTCAGACCTCGCGATAGGAATCAACGCGAGATATCTCGTCGGAGTGCTTAAATCGGCTGAGACTGACAGCTTTCTTGTCAGCTCTCCCGTGTCTCCGTTGGTATTCAAGGACGACTCAAGCACCTATATTTTACTCCCGGTGCGACTGAGGGAAACAGCATGAGATACAACGACGCAGACCAAACACCGCCCGTTCAGACGACGGCGGCACAGGACGAACAAATAAAACAAATGACAGCAACCGATTGTATCAACTACCTATTTCAAATAATGAAGGGAGAAACAAAAAGATGAAGCTCTATGAACTCGACAACGAATACCTCGATTTTATCACAGCTGTCGAAGATGGGACAATCCCGGAGGACGCTATCGAAGATACCCTCGAAATGCTCAACGGCGACTATAAGGACAAGCTGGACAACACCATTTGTGCTATCAAAAATTTGACCGCCGAAGCTAAGATGATAGACGAAGAGATAAAAGCTCTGACGGCGAGAAAAAAAGCAAAAGAAAACTCCGTCGACTATCTTAAAGGCTGCGTGTCTCGCTCTATGCAGTGCAGAGGTGAAACCTCTTTCGAGAGCGCGAGAAACAAGGTCACTTTCCGCAAGTCCGAACGCCTCGTAATCGCAGACGAAGCTGCTTTTGCAGAAAAATATCCCGCATTCGTTACATTTACCCCGAAAATCAGCAAGACCGATGTCAAAACGGCGGTCAAGTCCGGCGAATCGTTTGACGGCGCGGACATTGTGGAAGTTCAAAACATTCAGATCAAGTGAGGTGCAACATGGATAATCTTGAAATTTACAGTAGGGTTTGCGAAGTGCCCGGCAACGCACAGAAGAAAATCGCGGCGGGTCGTCTCAAGGGATTCACAGACATTAACCCGATGTGGCGTATAAAGAAGCTGACCGAGGTATTCGGGGCTTGCGGCATCGGCTGGTATACCGACGATATCAAACATTGGCTCGAGGACGGAGCAGACGGAACAAAGACGGCACATGTCACGCTCAACCTCTATGTTAAGGAAAATGACGAGTGGAGCAAGCCTATCTTCGGCATCGGCGGCGCGTCGTACATATCTAACGAAAAGAGCGGATCGAACGAAAAGAGCAGAGCCTATACCTCCGACGAGTGTTTTAAGATGGCGTACACCGACGCGCTTTCCGTCGCGTGTAAAGCGTTAGGCTTTGGCGCGAATGTCTATTGGGCGGCAGGAAGAAGCAAATACAGCTCTCAGAACACCCAGTCGACACCCGCAGACGAAAAGACAAACCGTGAAGCCGTAAATCTTGCCACGCGCGACTTAATGGGCGAGTTTGCGAAGCTCAGAGGGAAAAGTATAGGCGAAGTAGAAAACGCGCTTATGCGCCAAATTTCAGCCCCTGAGGGCATGTCCCTTGAAACTATATCAGACAGTTTGGCAGAAAGGGCAAAAACTCAGATAGTCGTCTGGCTTAAAGCGGCAAAGGAGCAGTCATGACGATTGAAAAAGCCGACTGGCTCTTTGAGTCCGACGGATTCTATCTCAAGTTCAAGGTCAAAAACCGCGAAGAAGGTCAGCGCATAGTGGCAGAGGTTAAATCTTCGGACAAGCCCTATGAGTTGACCGTCGAGAAGAAAAAACGCAAGCGCAGTCTCGACGCGAACGCCTATTGCTGGGTACTCATCGGAAAACTCGCCGCAAAGCTGCACCTTAGCATGATAGAGATCTATAGAGACGCTATAAAAAACATCGGGGATAACTTTGAGACCATCTGTGTGCAGGACAAGGCGGTTGATAATCTCCGCGACTGGTGGGAGCGCAACGGACTCGGGTGGTTGACCGAAACTTTCCCGTCAAAGATACCCGAATGCACGAATGTACAGCTGTTTTGTGGCTCATCGGCATATGACACGGCACAGATGTCCCGGTTGATTGACAACATTGTGCAAGAGTGTAAAGCGCAGGGCATAGAAACGATGCCCCCCGAAAAACTTGACCGATTAAAGGAGATGTGGAAATGAGGTCGATTCTTCAAGTGGACGAAGATATCTGCTATCTCTGCGGCAGGTCGGGCGCACCTATGGACTGGCACCATTGTTTTGGCGGTTCGGCACGACACGCGAGCGAGGCATATGGCTTGAAAGTCCGCCTATGTCACATGGGCTGCCATATGTACGGCAAGAACGCGGTTCACGACAATCAGGCGGTGATGGACGAGTTGCACCGCGAAGCGCAGAAAAAAGCGATGTCATATTACGGCTGGGATAAAGATGACTTTATCAGGCTTTTCGGAAAAAATTACCTTTAAGGAGTGTAAAAAATGGAGAAATTTGACTGCTTTGCTTATGGCGCGTTGGCTAACGGCTCGAAAGGTTGCAGTGTACTGACCGACTGCGTGTGCAGCTCAGGCGAGTGCCCGTTCTACAAAACCAAAGCGCAAATCAAAGAAGAAAAAGAGCGCACCGAAGCTCGAATAAAAAGGCTCTACGGGACGACTACAAAGAAATTTTTGGAACTCAAAAGGAGTGTTAATAATGCTTAATTCAGTGATTCTTATGGGGAGGTTGACCGCCGACCCCGAACTCAGACAGACTCAGAACGGCACATCTGTTACATCGTTCACGGTAGCAGTCGACCGCCGTTTTCAGAGAGAGCAGACCGACTTTATCAACGTTGTCGCATGGAAACAGACCGCCGAGTTTGTCGAAAAGTATTTCAAAAAAGGTGCAATGATAGCGCTTCGCGGCAGTATTCAGCAGCGCAACTATGAGGACAAAAACGGCAACAAGCGCACCGCATTTGAAGTTATTGCCGACGAAGTCAGCTTCTGCGGGTCAAAAGCGGACAAGCCGCAGACCCCGAACAACGACGACTTCGAGGAAATCCCCATAAGCGACGACTTGCCGTTCTGAGGTAGCGAGATGAACATAGTCGACTTTATACCCAAAGGCAAGGAAAACGCGGTCACGCGGGAAGCACTCTGCATTTATACGGGGCTCGACGACCGAACCGTTCGCAAGCTGATAGAGCTTGCAAGGGACGGCGGAGCGCCTATTCTTTCATCGTCGCATAGCGTTGGATATTGGCTTTCCGACGACATCGTCGAGATTAAAGCTTTCCTCAATGAGACAGACCGCCGTTGCAAGAGCTTGTCACGCAGAGCACAAGGGCTCAGACGCTATGTAGCGGAGCGCGAGGGAAAATATGTCGTTCCCGTACAAGCCCATTTCAGGACGATAAAAAGGAGCTGAGGCAATGGCGGAGCGAAGAATGTTTGCAAAAACGATTATTGACAGCGACGCTTTTCTTGATATGCCGATGAGCGCAAGATTGCTATATTACGATTTAGCAATGCGGGCAGACGATGACGGTTTCATAAACTCGCCGAAGAAGATAATGCGATTTGTCGGAGCAAGTATAGACGACCTCAACATACTCGCAATACGCAAGTTTATTATTCCGTTCGATAATGGCGTTGTCGTAATAAAGCACTGGCGGATTCACAATTATATTCGCAAAGACAGATATTCGGAAACAACATATTCCGAGGAAAAATCACTTTTGGAAGTTGACGAAAATCGCGCTTATAGGCTCATAAGCGATGAAAAAAACAGTGAAAAAATGCCAACGGTCAACCAACGGTCAACCAGTGGTCGACCGTTGGTTGACGCAGGTAAGGATAGGTTAGGTAAGGATAGGTTAGGTAAGGATAAAGAGATATCGCCCACGCGCCACAAATACGGCGAATATCAAAATGTCCTACTGTCTGACGAAGACCTTGAAAAGCTCAAAAAAGAGTTTCTTGACTGGTCTGACAGAATCGAACGCCTGAGCGCGTATATGGCAAGCACTGGCAAGAGCTACAAAAACCACCTTGCCACTATCAGAAACTGGGCGCGGCGTGACAGCAAGACCCCGACCGCAGATGTTAAGCCAAAAGGACAAGCTTCATATGACATCTCGGAGTTTGAGCGTCAGAACATGTCAAAGCCGATAGCCTATAAGAAAAAATAATGCAGTGCCCGGACTTTCGTCCGGGCAGAAAGGAAAAATTATGGATTGTAGCAAAACGATAAACTTTCTTTCCGAACTCAAAAGACTTTGTGACTCACGTGATGGGTGCGTGGCTAATGCGGCTAATAAAGAACGATGCCCGATGTTTGGGGTTTGCGAGGACGCGCTCACAAGGATTTGCGCCGAAGATGTTAAAACGGCAATCGAAACTGTGCAAAAATGGAGCGACGAACACCCGAAGAAAACATACGCACAGGACTTTTTTGAGAAATTTCCAGATGCGCCGAGACTTAAATCGTTTAGCGGCGGGTATCCTGAAGCGTGTCGAAAGTCAATATACGACGGAAAGTGCCCGGGGGAAGGATGCGAAAAATGCTGGAACGAGCCAATGAACGATGAAGAAACAAAGGGAGCTTAATAAAATGAAAATTGTTTTAGAAAAAGGCGCCTACAAGCCCTACAAGGCACATCCCGAAGATGCAGGATTTGACCTCATGTCAAGAGAGTGTCAGATAGTCCCAGCGCAGGGAAGCGCGATATTTGACACAGGCGTACATATCGAGATACCGCAGGGATATGTTGGATTTCTCAAGAGCAAGAGCGGACTTAATGTCAAACACGGCATAACAAGCGAGGGCGTTATTGACGCGGGCTATACAGGCAGTATTTGCGTCAAGCTCTACAACAACGCCCTGATTCCCTACCTGGTCAAAAAGGGCGATAAGATATCGCAGCTCGTCATTTTGCCGATTTACAGAGACGAGCTTGAAGTCGTCGATAGTCTCGATGAGACGGCACGCGGCAATAATGGATTCGGCTCGAGCGGGAGGTAAAAATGATGACAGCAAAAAAAGCGTTAGAGCTTCTAAATGATGTAGAATTTTCTGAAAAGTATCAAGGCGTACAAGAATATACAGAAATGCTTATCGTGTGCAAAGAAGCTCTCGATAAGCAGATACCGAAGAAGCCTCAATATGTTGATACAAGATTTAGGCATCACGGAAGAGAAATAAGTGACGGCTCGTCGCTCGATAAATGCTATAAATGTCCTAATTGTAATAGTCATATTTTTCATGTTTTTGATAGTGAAAAATGTTGTAAATATTGCGGGCAGGCTTTAGATTGGAGTGACAACAATGCGTGAGATACTTTTCCGTGGCAAGCGAACAGATAACGGCGAGTGGGTTGAGGGATATTATTATAAAGCTAAGTATTGCAGAACTGATGACGAGCTTTGTGATTATATTACTGTTCCGTACATAGAACAGTGCAACTTGCCGAATTCGCACTATATTGTAAACCCTGAAACCGTAGGACAGTGCATAGGTCTGAAAGATAGAAACGGCATAAATATTTTTGAGGGCGATATAGTAAAGAGAGTTTGGTTCGGCAAAATGAGCATTTATCAAATTGTCTATGACAACGGTCTCGCGAGTTTTATCGGGCAAGCGGGCATAAAATTTACAACATTTGATTATGATTCAACCGAATTTGAGGTTGTCGGCAATATCTACGATAATAAGTTGGAGGATTTTAACAATGGCACTTGCTAAAAGATGTGATAGGTGCGGAAAGTTTTACGTGTGGTATCTCGCGTCCAGTACCGAGAATGAGCATATTAAGAGTGAGTTTATCGAAGACAAACATAACGACAGCTTGGTGTGCAGCGGAGCTAATGCTATTGTGCTTTGCAAAAATAGCCCTATCGGTAAAAGAATAAAGGACATAGCAACCTTAGACTTTTGCCCCGAATGCCTAAAAGCATTTGATGCATTTATGAATCCGCTTAGACAAGAGGTAAAAGACAATGGCTGATGCAGACAGATGTGTTTGTTGCGGTGAGATAGTTCCCGAGGGTCGGCAGGTGTGTCCGTCGTGTACGGCAGCATACATAATGACGAGAGAGATGGGCAACGGAAGAAACCCCGACAGAATAGACGGCTTTCTTGAAACGCTTGGACGGGCGTGCAAGAGGGTTCGGACGAACAGAGAGGAGAGATTTAATGATAAAAATTGAGAATGTTGAAACTTTTGGATGGGAAGCTGCCATCCGTGGAATGAGAAACCCTATGAACTCTTGGGAGAAGAGCGATAGTGTTAAATGCTATGCCAATGCTAATTGTCCGGGAATTTGTAAAAATAATGTGTCTGGAATATGTATCGGCTTTAATGACTTCGACCTTATGACTCGCCTCCGCAATGCTGGCACCGACCATCGTAAGTTCATGAGAATGATTACGGTGTATGTGGATATAACAGCTCCGCTGTATTGGTGGAAGGAGTTTGACACATACAAGGTAGGTACGGTTGCTAATTCATGTTCTACCATGCATAAGATTCATGCGAAGGAATTTACGCTGGACGATTTCAGTCATGAGCATATAGGAGATGTTCCTAATTGTGACCCTATGTACTATGCTGCCCTTGAAGGTGTAATTATGGCTCTCAATGAGGCAAGACATTGTTTTCTTGATACGAAGGACAAAAAATACTGGTGGCAGATGATTCAGCTTCTGCCGAGCAGCTACAATCAGCGCCGTACGGTCATGCTGAACTACGAGGTACTTATCAATATGTACAAGTCTCGACGCAGCCATAAGCTCGACGAGTGGGTTAAGTTTTGTGCATGGATTAAAACACTCCCATACTCGGAACTAATAACAGAGGAGTCCAAAGACAAAAATGAAACAGAGGGCGAGGAGGACTAATATGGACGCAGACCGTGAAGCCGTTAAATTCCAGCGTCCCGAAGGTCGGCAGGTGTGCCCACAAAGCGAGTGCAAAAGATATATCTACACTATCCCCGATATCCCGCCGTCTCTTAACAGGTTCGCGGGGCGCGAGAATGTATGGGCGTATAGAGCGGACAAAAAGCAGTGGCAAGCCCTTTGCGCGGTGTACTGCCGACCGAAGCCGTCCGAGCCGATTAAAAAGTGCGTTGTCAGAATTACATACTTCTTTCGCACAAAACAACGGCACGACCCCGACAACTACAATGGCAAGTTTATCCTTGACGGCTTGCGCGAAGCGGGGATAATTGAAGATGATAGTTTCTCAAACGTCGAGCTTCAGCTGTGCGGAAGCTATGACAAGGAAAACCCGAGAACAGAGATAGAGGTGATATTGTGACCGTTCCCGAATACGTCAACCGAATAAAGCACCTTGACAATGAGTTGTCATTCAAACAGCGTCAGAAATCGGAGCTGTTTGATATGTTGGTATCAATTACCGCCCCGCCGTCCGAGTCGGTGCAGAAGACAGCAGAGGACAAAATGAGCAGCTTAGTATCTCAATATGTCGACTTAGGTAACGAAATCATAGAGATATATCAGAAAAAATTCGCCGCCGAAAACGAGTTCCAGGCTCTTGTGAGTCAACTCCCGCCGCAGTGGGAAGAGTTTCTGCTTTTGAGGTACCTCAGCAGGATGAGCTTTGAAGACATTGCAGAAGAGATGGGATATTCCCGAGAGTGGTGTTGGAAAACGAACAAGAAAGCTTGCGCGGCACTCGAAGAACTCCTCAACGCTAAAAGTGTACAGTAAAATACTGTAAAATACAGTGAAATACAGTTGGGAGATATGATATCATATAGATGTAAAAGTGGACGGGCAACCGCTTTTACTTCTTTTCTCCGTTCATGTTGTTTACCACATCTCCACCGCTCGCCGGTGCGGAAAACCGGCTCCTTTCTTACCGCCTCGCCCTGCGGCGGGTTAATAGCAGGGCTTTTTATGCGGAGCTTTCAGGCGATATGCGCATAAGCGCATTAAAGGTTCGAGTCCTTTGCTCCGATCCAAGCCGCCAAGAGGGCGAGGAAGCGCGAGAAGTTAAGTATCGGGTTGCCGGAGCGCTCGGCGGCGGCTTGTTAAGCCGTATAAATCCTGATGGCTGATGAAAAGACGCAGCTCGGGCGGCATATATGGTGGCATACGGTTATCTTCGGGGCTGATACACCCCGACAGTTCGGTTCAACTCCGACTTTGCACACCTACAAGTTAGTTCCTTCCCGTTGGTTGTCGGTGGTTATTCGGTTGTCGGATAGCCGCCGACAACGCTTTAAAAATTCAGGTGATAACATGGAGATAATTACAAAGAAAGTAAAAGACCTCAAGCCGTATGAGCGCAACCCGCGCAGAAATGACGAAGCGGTGGAGTATGTCGCCGAGAGCATATCGGAGTTCGGCTTCAAAGTCCCGATAGTAATTGACGGTGACGGCACAGTCATATGTGGTCACACGAGGCTAAAGGCGGCAAAGAAGCTCCACTTGGCGGAGGTGCCTTGCATTGTTGCCGATGACCTCGACGACGAGCAGATAAAAGCATTTAGGCTCGCTGACAACAAAGTCGCGGAAAAGGCGGAATGGGACTTCGGTTTCCTTGACAAAGAGCTCGGCGGTATATTCAACTTTGACATGGGTAAGTTCGGGTTCAACTTCATGACACCGGAAGTCAAGAAAAAGAACAAGCTCGATACCAAGACGCGGAAAGCAAATATTCTGAATCTTGAAAGGGCTCAGTTCTCCGGAGTTGGCAAATATGACATACCAGAGATACAGCCCGTATATCAGCTCCCCGAGGTCACGGACTGGATTCCGTTTGACTTTATGCTCAGTGATAAGCGTAGCCCGGAAGAGAAGCAAAAAACAGGTATTCACTTTTTCCGTGACGACTATAAGTTTGAGCGGATCTGGAACACTCCTGAGAAGTATATAGAAAAACTCGCGGAATATGCTTGTGTGCTCTCTCCTGACTTTTCACCATACGGTGATATGCCTATGGCAACACAGATATTCAATCATTATCGTAAACATTGGGTAGCGGTCTATATGCAGGAATGCGGGTTGACCGTTATCCCGACAATTAGGGCGAGCACTGACGAGCGCTCTTTTGATTGGTATTTAGACGGCGAGCCAAAGCATAGCATTGTCGCCATATCGACCATGTGGGTGAAAGAAAGCGCAGAGATTTTCCCAATTTGGGAGCGAGAATATCAGACAATGATTGATACTTTGCACCCCCAGAAGATTTTTATTTACGGAAAGATACCGAGCAATGTAAAGCACGAGAATATCGAGCGTATAGAAAAATTTTCAGAAAAAAGGTGGAGCGAAGTTGATTTATAAAAATTTTTGAGGTAGAATAATTATGCCGAAAGGAAATCGCGGTGGCAAAAACGGAAAAACGACCGGATATTATAAAACAGTCGGAGAGTTTGACGGAGCTGAAATAATTACCCCAATAGCGGGGGGAAGCGGCTCTTTGCCGAGAATGTCAAATAGTCCGAATGCGATATATATTTTCAAAAATGCAAAAGGACAAATGAAGAGCCTGGGAGTATACAACGACAAAAGAGAACTCGAAAAAGAGTTTAATATTGGCCACAGCCATAAAGACAGGAAGAAAAATAAAATTGTCAGAAATTTTAAAAAAGGCGTAGCTCATGTACATATCATCCGGGGTGGCCGGAACAGCAATACGCGATATATGACAAAAAAAGAGATAAAGAAATATGGCAAATATATCAAATTTATAGGAGGGAAAACCGTTGAATAGAGAAAAGTTTCTTGAAGATTACAACGAACCGTTAATGCAGGCGGTAGAGTTCACCTACAAGGGAAAAAGATACAGCATATACGGGTGGTGGGGAATTGAGGTTTATGACGACGGAGAAGGACATGATATAGACGATGATACCCTATGCACCAAAGAGGACGCTCTGCGCTACAAAGCTTTTGACGGTGGCACAAAAGCTCTGATAGACATAATAGAGGAAATTACGGATGTTGATTTTGATTTTTAATATTGACGAAAGCTGAATATTTTATATTTGCCGTTGGCTGAGTTCAGTCGGCGGTATTTTTATACCTAAAACGATTAGAAGAGAGGTGGTGGCATGGCAAAGCAGACGAATTTCGGGGGCAAAAGACACACTTTAACAGTGGAAGATCAGAGAAAAGGCGGAAAGCGTTCAGGCGAGGTGCGCCGTGACCTGAGAGATACCCGCGAAATAGTGAGACGCGCCATGTCGATGTACCTCAAAAATAGTGACCCGGCAGAGGTCAACTACCTGAGCGAGATAACGGACGGGGCTAATATATCAGCCAAAGAGGCGATGATATACGCGCAGCTCAACCGGGCGATGAACGGCGACACAATGGCATTTAAAGCGTTGATGGAGCTTGCCGCCGAGAATGGCGGTCAGCAGCAGAGCGACATATCAGAGCTTTACAAGGCACTGGACGGTGACGACGAATGAAAATAACAACACTGTCGCCGAAGCAAAAAGAGATTTTGCGCTGGTGTCACGGCAAGGACAAAGACAAATATGACGCTATTATATGCGACGGTGCAGTCCGTTCAGGTAAGACCGTCTGCATGATTCTGTCGTTCATTCATTGGGCTATGCGGTATTTTGACGGTCAGACGTTCGCTATATGCGGCAAGACCGTCCAATCGGCAGAGCGTAACATAATAACGCCGCTGCTCGGAATGACCGATTTAACGGCGTATTTTGAGCTTAATTATAAGAGGTCAAGCAAGCTTCTTGTGGTGACCGGAAACGACAAGACAAACTATTTCTATGTGTTCGGCGGCAGAGACGAGAGTTCGGCGGGATTGATTCAGGGCTTGACCCTTGCGGGCGTGCTCTTAGACGAGGTCGCGCTTATGCCTCGCTCGTTTGTGGAGCAGTCGCTCGCGAGATGTTCGGTGACCGGGTCAAAGTACTGGTTCAACTGCAACCCCGACAGCCCGGCACATTGGTTTTACGAAGAATGGGTGACAAAGCCCGAAGAGAAACATGTCTACCACATACACTTTTTATTAACCGACAATCCGTCACTTACCGACGAGATAAGAGAGCGATATTTCAGGCTATACCCGTCGGGAGTGTTTTATCAGCGGTTTATTTTAGGTCTGTGGGTAGCGGCAGATGGGCTTGTTTACGATGTCGATGTCAACAGTTTAATTGATGATACCGTCCCGGAACAGGGGCGTTATTTTATATCTATCGACTATGGCACATTGAATCCGTTTTCGGCGGGTCTGTGGTGCTTAAACGGCAAGACGGCGACGCGCATTAAAGAGTTTTATTATGACGGTCGCAAGCGACAGAGACAAATGACCGACGAGGAATATTATAAAGCGGTCGAAGAACTCGCCGAGGGCTATGACATTGAGCGAATAATTGTTGACCCGTCCGCCGCGAGCTTTATCACCTGCATAAGAAAGCACGGCAGATTTTCCGTGCGAAAAGCAAAAAACGATGTAATTGACGGAATCCGAGTCACTTCTGAGATGGTCAAAGGCGGCGTCATAAAGATAAATTCGAGCTGTCAGGGCATCTTGAAAGAGTTCGGCATGTATCGCTGGGATGATAAATCGACCGTTGACAAGGTTGTAAAGGAATATGACCACGCGATGGACGATATGCGTTACTTTTGTTACACGATATTGAGAAGGGAACTCCGCTGGATGGGGTATAGAGGGGACAAAAATGAAGAAAATCAAGATGTGGATATGTGAAAAATATCTGCCGTCATACGCCAAAGAGAGCATGAAAGAAGAGCTCCGGAGCTTGAATCTTGAGGTAGACGAACTGACGCGCGAGAACGAGCGTTTGAGGGCGTATATCGCAGGGCTTGAGCGCGGCGTTAGGTCACTCAAAAAGATAGTAATAAACACGGAGGGCAACAAATGAGCGTTATATCTGCGCTGCTTAATTGCGAGAAAATATATAATTTCAGCGATGCATTCGGGGTCAAAGATATCACGACGCGAGAAATGAAAACCGCTATCAAGCTATGGCTCGAGATGTATTTCGACCACGAGAGCGACGGTCTCGACGACTGTCAGCGACTGCCCGTTCTCGTCGTCAATAAGCTTATAAAGACCACTTTTTCAGAGTATGAGACAAGCACTAAAAACGCCTTTGCAGAGCGAGTTCTCGGCGAGCTGGAAGAGATACGGCGCGAAGCGTTTCAGCAGGCACTTATCTCCGGCGAATGCCTTATAAAGCCTGTACCAACTGCGGACGGGTTTTATTTTGTCCCGATTAGGCGCGATTGCTTTATACCGCTTGCGAGAAACGAACTGAACGAGCTTACAAGTGTTGGAACTGCGGAAACGACAATCGAAGACGGCAAATATTATACTTTGCTCGAGCGCAGGACGGCAGGGCAAGCTTTAACGATAGAAACAAAGCTCTTTCGGTCAAGCGACTCAAACACGCTCGGCGTGGAAGTCCCACTCGACACGCTCGAAAAATATGCGAATTTAGAGTCTGTGGCGGTGTTGCCCGTTGACGGAATCGGTCTCGTATCACTCAAAACGCCGCTTTACAACACGGTTGACGGTTCGGCGGACGGCGTAGCGATATATGCACCCGCGGCACAGCTCATAGCGCGAATCAACCGTAACGAATGGCAACTTTCCCGCGAGTTTGAGCTCGGTAGGGCGCGTATAATGGTGCCCGAAGACCTCACCCGGCAGAAGCCCGGCGAGAACGGAAATACGAAGACGCGCAGTCTCGAGGATGATATCTTTACCGCTTTTGACGAAGACCCGCAGGACTTCGGCGTTACGATATTCTCGCCCGCTTTCCGCGAGCAGAGCTATCTTACAAGAAAGACCGAATATCTGCGGAATATCGAAAGTCTTATCGGCTTTAAGCGCGGTATTTTGTCAGATGTGCAGGAAGCCGAGCGAACAGCTACGGAAATAACATCTTCTGACGGTGATTATAATCTGACTATAATCGATATGCAGGGGATTTGGACAAAGACAGTTAAAAAGCTACTGGAACTTTGCTCGGAGCTTGGCGCGCTTTATCATATCGGCGGTTATGCACCTATCGACCCGGACGAGGTTACACTCGACTACGGCGACGGTGTTCTTTATAACCGCGACAAGACGTGGAATGAGTACTGCGCTATGGTGCAGATGGGACTTATTAAGCCGGAGATAGCTGTTGCGTGGTATTTTGAGCTGCCGTGGGACACTCCCGAAGCTATCCAAAACATACGAGACAACTATATGCCCGAGCTTGAGAGCATGACGGCGGGAGATGAGTAATTATGTTGCCGCCGGAAAGCATTGACGCGCTGCGAATCCTCGCCACACAGATAACAGACCCGGTGACCGATTTTCTGTTGCGGGATATCGCCCGCAGGATAGCGGAAGCGGGAAAGATAACATCAACCGCTGAGTACGAGATATGGAAAGCGCAGGAACTCGGCTTAAGTCGTCAAGAGATTAAAAAGAAACTCGCGAAGCTGTTTGAAACTTCGCTCGACGAGATAGATGAGATATTTGAACAAGCTGCGGTAGAGGGCTATCACTTTGATATCTCAAAGCTTCCGGGCATTGACGGCGTTAAGTTTGAGAACAACGAGAGCTTACAGCAGATAGTCAAGGCGGCAGTCACGCTTGCACAGGACGACTTCACCAACATAACGCAGACCATAGGCATGATAAGCCCATACGGGCAGAGATTGCCGCTTTATGACGCTTATAACGCCTGCTGCGACTTTGCCTTTAAGCAGGTTTTCACGGGCGCGGCAGACTATAATACGGCGGTTCAGACGGCGTGCAGAAACCTCTATCAGCGGGGGCTTGTCACTGTTGACTATGAGAGCGGTGCGAAAGCGTCGATAGAAACGGCGGTCAGGCGTAATATTATGGGTGGTCTCGGTCTGATGCAGGAAAAAATCAGCGAACAAAATCACGAGAAATACGGCGCGGACGGCTGGGAAATATCAGCCCACGCCGCAAGTGCTCCCGACCACGAACCTATACAAGGCAAGCAATACCGCGATGAGGACTATCAGAAGCTCAACGATAGTCTCGTTCGCCGAATCGGCACTTTGAACTGCGGTCATGCGGCTTTTCCTATCTTTTATGGCGTTACCGAACCTACATACACTGCCGAGCAGTTGGAAGCCTTTAAAAGGGCGAACGCCGACGGCATAACATATCAAGGCAAGCACTACACCACCTATGAAGCGACACAGGCACAGCGGCGGCTTGAAACTGCTATCCGCAAATGCAAGCGAAAGATAACGGTTCTCGAGGGCGCGGGCGACGACGATGCACTCAAGGCGGTGAGAACGCGATATACCCGCCTTAATCAGGAATATGCGCGATTTTCCAAAGCGGCAGGACTACGGACACAAACTGCGCGTCTGAAAGCGGCGGGATTCAGTTATAAACAAGGCAGAGAAGCCGTAAAAGGAAGTGATTAAATGAACATCTCGGGCAAGGAATACGAAGAGGTAATTATAACCGCAGAGGACGGCGAAGTTCTTGCGGTTGTCTCAGATAGCGAGATAATAGAAAAGAAAGATGTAAAGGTCATTTTGACCCCAGAACACGATTGACACAATTCAATAATCTCAGCGTTTCGCATTCGTGCGAGGCGCTGTTTTTATATCCATTTTTACCCCGCCACTGGTTCATGTGGCTAAATTCTGACCGCAGACAGAGCGGTATATAAGCAATGTTCAGGAGGATTTTACTATGGAAAACATTCACGCTATTCTCGAAAAATACGGTGTTACCGTTTCCGAGGATAAGAAAGCAGACTTCGACAAAGCAGTCGCGGAGAACTATAAGACCATCGCCGAGTTCGGCAAGGTTACGGCGGCACGCGACAACTTCAAGAGTCAGCTCGACACTGCTACAAACTCACTCAAAGAGTTCGAGGGCGTAGATGTTGAGGACTTAAAAGGCAAGATAACAAGCCTCACAAATGACCTCAACACGCAGAAAACAAAATATGAGCAGCAGCTCGCCGACCTCGACTTCGAGAACGCGCTCGACCTTGCTATAACTGGCAAAAAAGGTAAGAGCGTGAAAGCAGTCAAGGCGCTGCTCGATGTTGACGCACTCAAAGCGAGCAAAAATCAGCGCGACGATATAGATGCCGCGCTCGAAGCCCTCAAGAAAGATGACGGATATCTTTTTGACGAGGACAACAACACACCTCCGCCCTATGCTGGCGGAACGGGAAGAAGGCAGAATCCGAACGGCGATATGACTCTCCGTTCTGCGCTTTCCGAGAAATTTTCAAAGAAAGGTTGATTTAAACAATGGCAATTACTCTTGCAGAAGCAAAGGTCGGCATGGCTGACCATGTAGACCAGATGGTTATCGACGAGTTCAGACGTTCGTCTCTGCTCCTCGATATGCTCACATTCGACAACGCGATTTCACCTGGCACTGGTGGTTCGACTCTGACTTACGGCTATATTCAGCTTCAGACTCCCTCCACCGCCGCCACTCGTCAGATTAACGGCGAGTACACCTCGAACGAGGCAAAGCGCACCGAAAAGACCGCAAAGGCGATAATCATGGGCGGCAAGTTCAGCGTCGACCGTGTTATCGAGAATACCTCCGGCGCGGTTGATGAGATAGCATTTCAGCTCCGCGAAAAGGTCAAGGCAACGACCAACTATTTCCACAACCTCGTTATTAACGGCTCTTCGGCAAGCACCGGAGCAGGCTATGTGACCAACACTTTCGACGGTCTGAGAAAGTCCCTCGCTGGCAAGTCCACCGAGATAACTTCCACTATTGACCTCTCCGATTCGTCCAAACTCGACACCAACTATGCCGCATTCCTCGACGAACTTGATGAGCTTGTTCATAAGGTTGACGGTAAGCCGTCGCTCCTGCTCATGAATGGCGATATGCTCCTCAAGGTCAGAGCTTGCGCCCGCAGAGCTGGTTATTACTCCCGCGAGCGTGACGATTTCGGTCGCTGGGTTGAGATGTACGGCGATATCCCCATGCTCGACGCGGGCAAGTACTATGACGGCAGCGCGTCCGTTGACTGCATTGCTACCTCAACTCCCTCTACTTCTGTGGCGGGCTCCTCGAGCATTTACGCAGTCAACATCGGTCTTGATGCATTTCACGGTATCGCGCCCACTGGCACTGGCGTTATAAACACCTATCTGCCCGATATGAGCGCACCGGGCGCAGTAAAGATGGGCGAGGTTGAGCTTGTCGCGGGCGTTGTCCTCAAAAACACCCTCAAGGCAGCTGCCCTCAATGGCGTAATCCTCAAGCCCAAAGCTACGGCATAAGGAGTGACCAACGATGACACAGTATGCAGACTACGGCTACTATCTCAATGACTATCTCCACGGCGGGGACGCTATGAGCAAGGACGACTTCGACTTTTTCGCCGTCAGAGCCTCCAAGGTTATTGAGCGGCACACATTCAGCCGGATTGAAGAAGTGACGGAAGCGATTAAGTCTTGTTGCTGCGAGCTCGCCGAATGTTTACAGTCGGAACATAGCGCAGACAACCAGAGCGGCAAGACCTCCGAGAGCGTTGGCAGCTACTCCGTATCTTATGCATCGGCAACCGACAGACACCGCGAGAGTCAGCAGGAATATAGCCGTATTCTGCATCTGTGGCTCGGTGACACGGGTTTACTTTACAGGGGGTAAAGATGTATACCAACACAAAAGCAACCGTGTACCGCCTTATAGGGGGCAAATACGAGCGGATATTCCTGCCGCACGTTTTTTGGGATATGAAGTCAACCGCTTCGACGGGCAAAAACGGCAAGACCGAGAGCGACACGGTGACGGTTTTTCTGCCGTTGCTCTTGCAACTTACTCCGCAGAAAGACCTTATAATCAAAGACTCTGTGCCTCTGACGATTGATAACTCGACCGAAGAAGCTCAGAGCGCGAGCGTAAAAAAGCTTTTTGCCAGGTATGATGTCCACACGGTCATGGCTTGCCGGATGTGCGATTATGGCTCGGCGGAAATGCGCCACACCGAGCTTGATGTGAGGTGATAGCGTGTCCGACAAAATAAAGCAACCCGACAATATGGAATATACCGGGACGATAAATGTCAAGATTCACTGGAATCCGCAATTTGCAAAAGAGATGAACCAAAGGGCGTATAGAATCCAGTGCGTTATCGATTCTGATGTCATTAAGTTTATGAAGCCGTATATCCCGTATCAGTCCGGCTTTTTAATGTCAGAGGCACTGACTATTCCGACCGTCATAGGCTCGGGCGAGGTCAGACAGCTCGGACCCTATGCGCATTATCTGTATATGGGCGAGATATATGGTCCCAATATCCCAGTCAAAGAAAAAGGCGAGATTGTGGGTTGGTGGTCACCGCCGAGTAAAGCCCCGACGGGGAGACCGCTGACGTATGATACCACAAAAAATCCGCTCGCAGGTTCGCACTGGTTTGAGCGTATGAAAGCTGACCGTGCGGACAAAATTCTTGCCGACGCGCAGGAGGCGGCAAATAGATGAACATAATCGAAACCGTAAAAAAAACACTCTCTCAGTGTCCTAAAATAGACGACTTTTGTAACGGTTTGCATGTCGATTTTTCCGAAAACAAGAGCGGGGACTTCGGACTCTATTCTTCGGGCGATGCGCTTGTCGGAAAAGATATTTTAGGCAATGAGAAACGCAAACACAGCTTTGTACTGTACGCCAACGGCAGACCGTTCAACGAGTTTGACCGACTGGCGCACAGTGCTTTTTTATTGGAGCTGAACTATTGGCTCGAGAAGCAGAAACATATCGCGGTGACATCTGTTGTCGACGGCAAAGAGCTGCCGGGCGAGATAACAAAAATGAGCTGCGCAAATGCGATGCTTTTTGCAGTTCCGACAGGGAACGTGAACGACGGCGTCACATATCAGCTTCAAATCTACGCCGAATATACCATAGAAAGTGAGGAGTTTTAATGCCTGGAACTACTGCCAATACGGCAAACGCAAAGATAGAGCGCAAATATCTTGCACACTACATCGATTCGTCGTTTAATGGCACAACTGCAAACTATGTCCGTTTGGGCAAAGACCTTGAAGAGTATGCGATTGAGATGAATCCGGACTCGGAGACGAAGAAGAACATACTCGGCGAGAACTCGACCAATGTCAAAGGTTACGAGCCGCAGGGCTCTGTTGACCCTTATTATGCTTATAGTGGCGACCCGCTCTATGAGCACCTTGCGTCCATAATCAACGACCGTGCGACTGGCTCGGCTCTTGAAACAACTGTCGTTGACGCGCTGTTCAAGACCGACGGCTCGTGTGAGTGGGCGTATCGTGAGAACGCTATTATCATTCCGCAGTCGATAGGCGGCGAAGACGGCGTTCAGATTCCCTTTGAAATCCACTACAACGGCGGACGCACAAAGGGAACTTTTGATGCGGCAACAAAAACGTTTACCGCAGATTCGTCCAAGTAATCAAAAAAGGGGGGCTGCTTCGGCAGCCTCTCTCCCTTTTTAGGAGGTAAAACATGGCACAGCAGCGACAGAGTATAAACTTTGACGACGGCTTTAAAAGCTACGAAATTAACGGCGACCCGCAGAGAATTGTCCGTATAGATACCGCCGACTACGGACTTATAGAGCGTCTGCGGAACGCTAAAAACAATATAAACGAAGAAATGAAAAAATATGAGAACGTCAAGATAAAGAGCGACGGTTCGGCAGACCTTGACGATGAGACGGCAGCTGATAGTCTCCGCGACCTCGGCAAGTTCATATGCGGTCAGTTCGACTATATCTTCAACTCCGAAGTGTCCGGCGTTCTGTTCGGCACAGCTTCACCGCTTTCAACTCGCGGCGGCGTTCCGCTTTTCGAGCGCGTTTTCAATGCAGTTCTTCCGATTATAGAAACTGACATAAAATCCGAGCAGAAGAAAGCCGAAGCCCGTATCAAAAAGTACGAAGCCGAAGCCGCGAGGTTTAAAAATAGCTTATGATAGGCTATCTTCCGACCACGCTCGAAGTGGCAGGCAAAGAATATTCTATCTGCTCCGATTATCGCGTTGCGCTTGTCATTTTCGAGGCGTTTGACGACCCGGAACTCAATGAGTATGACAAAATGGCGGTTATGCTGGACTGTTTATATAAAGAGCCAGACTCGATACCGAGAGAAGCCTGCAACGAGGCGATTGAAAAAGCGTCGTGGTTTCTTGATGGCGGTGAGGACTATAAAGAAGCAGGTCAACAGCGACAGAAAAAGGTCATGTCATGGTCTCAGGACGAAAAGATGATTTTTTCCGCAGTAAACAAGACCGCCGGGCAGGAAGTCCGCGCCGTGCCCTATATGCATTGGTGGACATTCCTCGGCTATTTTGCAGAGATTGGCGAGTGCCTTTTCTCGACAGTCCGTTCTATCCGCGAAAAGAAGAACAGGCACAAGAAACTCGACAAGTGGGAGCAGGAATTTTATAAAGAGCACAAAAAGATGATAGACATTGAGCGCAAATACTCGGCACAGGAACAGGCAGAACGTGACGCGCTCAATAAACTTTTAGGATAGCGGGGGGTGATTGAATGGTTGACGGCTCTCTCAAATTTGACACAAAATTTGACACGGACGGCGTAAACAAAGCGACCGATATGGTCAATAAATCGGTGTCACGTATGTATCAGCGCGTCAAACAGGCGTTCAGCGGCAAGGAAGTCGACCAGTCGTCGGCGAAGATGAAACGGTTGCAGAACAATGTCGATGAAGCAAATGCCAAAGTCGAAAAGCAGATAGCCGAAGTCGAAAGACTGCGCACGGAATATGAAAATCTCAAATCTGACGACGGATATATCGAGCCGGAAGCCGCAAAACCGCTGATAGAACAGGCGGAAACGCTCAAAGCGAAAATCGCCGAAGCAAAACAGCAAGTCGCCGAATATGACAAGCAGTGGGAACATGGCGTTGCCGGAGCTGACGGCAAATCCGGCGAGTGGGTTGACAAAGTCCACAGCTTGCAGGCGGAATATGACAAAGTCCTTGAAAAAATCGAAAAGATTGAAAGTAAAGCCGAAGCGAAGCACCAGACCGACCGTTCCGCGCAGCTTGCTTCGTCCGAAGCGGCTATCGCGGACGCAGAAACAAAGCTCGACGGACTCAGAAACAAAGCTGATATTGCAAAAACAAAGCTCCGGGAAGCCTTGAACGCGAAAGCGCCTGCGGGTTTTAAAAAGAGCTTGGCGGGAGCGACTGTCGGTCTTGATAAGTTTGTCAAACGCATAGGCGGTCTCGCAAAGCGAGTCTTTATTTTTACGGTCATAACAAAGGCACTCAGAAAGCTCAAAGAGTTGCTTACCTCTATGACCTCATCGGACAAACAGGTGCAGACCTCTCTCGCCAACATAAAAGGCAATCTATTGACGGCGTTTCAGCCTATATATGAGTTTGCATTGCCCGCGATTAAAGCGTTGTTACACGCGCTCGAACAGGCATCCGCTTTTCTTGCGTCGTTCACTGCCGCGCTTTTCGGCAAATCTGTATCGCAGATGCAGAAAAACGCAAAGGCACTTAACAAGCAAGCAACGGCGACAAGCAAGGTCGGCAAGGCGGCGGAAAAAGCCTCTCGAAGCCTTGCGAGTTTCGACGAGCTGAATCAGCTCAGCGATAACAGCGCAAGCAGTTCAGGCGGCACAGATGCGTCGTCTGCACCCTCATTTGACAACGAGATAGCCGATTTGGACAGCAACATAAAGAGAGTAACATCACAGGCAATGACGCTCGCAGGTGTCGGGTTGGTGCTTGTCGGCATTGCGACTGCCTCGATACCTGCAATTCTTACAGGCGTTGCTCTTATAATGATGGGCGTGACAATGCGAGAGGGCACGGGAACGCTTACAAAACCTAACTGGGTAGACCAAGTTATCACATGGGGCGGAATGATAGTTGGCGTTGCCTTGCTTGTGGCTGGACTTGCTTTAGGCAGTATAAAATTGATTTTGACAGGTATCACGCTCTACGCCACAGCGGCGGCGTATGGCAAGGCGAGCGGAACCTTTGAAGCAATGCCAAGTTGGCTAAAACAAGTAGTGACGTGGGGCTCGATAGCTCTGGGTACAGCGCTACTTGTAATAGGCATAGTAACAGGTAACATTGCGCTGATAGCCGCTGGAATTTTGGCTTTTAAGTTTGGCACAGATGTTGGGCGAGAAAGTGGCGCGTTCTCCGAGCTTCCGAGCTGGCTGCAAACTATAATCAGCTGGGGCAAAAAAGCTATGGGCACAGCGTTGCTTGTGGTCGGACTTATAACTGCGAACCTTTCGTTGATACAAAGCGGCGCGTCAATGCTGGGCATTACGATATCGACGGAAACGGTTTCAGATGCCTTTTCGGCGACATGGAACGCCGTCAGATCACTCGGAACGCGAATTGCCAATTGCGCGTCTGACCTCTGGAATAAAATAACCTCCGGCGCGTCGAGAATGTGGGATTCAATCAAAAACTCAGGTCGTGACAGACTTAACGGTATTATATCGCTCGTTGAGCGGTGTATTAATACCGTTGTCAATAAAGCAAATAGAATCTCGTGGAATATTCCCGATTGGGTGCCCGGAATAGGCGGCAAGAAGTTCGGTTTCAATCTGCCTACCGTCAGCATACCTCGCCTTGCAACAGGTACAGTTGTCCCGAGAAACTACGGCGAATACACTGCCATACTCGGCGATAACAAGCGCGAGCCCGAAGTTGTTTCGCCTTTGTCGACGATGAAACAGGCGGTTCGCGAGGTCATGAACGAACTCAGCGGAGATAACTCACGCCCGATATCAATTTCAATTTATACCACGCTCGACGGAAAGGTCGTCGGGCAATCGGCAATTGAATACCATAACGGCGTTGTCAGAAGAACTGGCAAAACGCCGCTCGCGGGGGTGAGCGTATGAGTATAGCCGTAATGAAAATCAAAAAAACGGGTACATCGACATGGAAAACACTTCCCACGCCGATGGGCTTGAAACCCGGAATAAATATCATCGACAGCAGCAAAAGCGGGCGTGACAACAACAAGGGAACAATGTTCCGCGATATCGTGACGGGAAAGAACAAATACACCGCCACGATGCCGAGCGGATTGAACAACACGCAGTATGCAGAAATCGCGGACATTATCCTTGCCGACAGTTTCGACTGTTGGTTGCCGAACCCGAAAACGGGCACATTCGGCACAAAGACATTCTACTGCTCGACGCTCGAAGCAGACATAGAGCAGATATACAGCGAGACTCTTTGGACTTATAAAGAGGTCAGCTTCAATTTGACCGAAATGTAAGGGGGCACGGGCAGTGTATAAGATAATCAACGCGACAAAACGCGCAGCGGTAAGAACTGCTTATGCCAAGCGGACTCGTCACATAATCAACCGGATAACATTCGGACATTATGTGACGGCTCTCGGGATTCGCTCTTTTGTCTCGGATAAGGTCGTCGTAACGGACGGCTTACTGAGCTTGAGCGTGACACAGGTTCTCAACGGAGACGAGGACGCAACGGTCGGAAGTGTGGGGTCAAGCTCCTATTCCGCAACTTTTAATAATCCGTCACCCACCTATAACTACCGTGACAAGATAGCATTTATCGAAAGTGGTGTGCTTCTGGCGGACGGAACATATTATTATACGCCTTGCGGATATTTTGCGACAGAGAAGCCGGAGACGGACGACGACGGAAAGACCTTGACCGTCACCGGCTATGATGAGATAGACAAACTCGGCGGCAAGTGGACACCGTCTATCACCGTGACGGACACCACGACACTGAAAGATGTCGTCGAGAATATCGCGAGTATGCACGGCTTGAGCGTTACATATGTCGATACGGCGGCACAGACTGCCTTGAAAAATCATGTTATCGGCGTTGCAACAGCCGCAGAACTGACAGAGCAGAGCGAGCGAGATGTGCTCGGCTACTGCGTCGGATGCGCGGGAATGTCTGCGCGAGTAAACACGGTTGGAAAGCTTTATATCTCGTGGTTTTTCAGTCCGGGCAGTACCTATGACTACACCGTGACGGCAGATGTCCAGTGGGAAAACGGCTTTAAAAAGTCCGCAGAGAGCGCGGTCAAAATAGAAGCGGTCACAGCGGGCGAGGACGAAGATGTCTATACGAAAGGCACAGGAGTTCCACTGTCTTTTGCAAATCCGCTTGTTACCCATGCCGAGATAGACGCGATATATGCACGGTATAACGGGCGTACATGGTATCCGTCAACTTGTACATGGCGCGGAGACCCGTGTGTAGAGGTCGGAGATATTATCACCGTCAAAGACAAAAACAACAAGTCATATACCGTCTATGTAGCACAGCAGGAGTTAGACCTCTCCGGCGGCTTGCAGTCCACAATCACATCTCCCAATCTCGACACAACGGAGATGTCTTTCGACTCTGTCAGCGCGTCCGTAAAGCTTGAACTCAGCAAGGTTAAAAACTCGATGGAAGCGGCAATAAAAGCCGCCACAGACGCTATAAACGGGGCAAACGGCGGATATTACCGCGTTCTCGACCTCGACAAGGACGGAAACCCGGACGGATGGGAATGTTTCGCGACAGACGGCTTGCGGGGCGTTAAATGCACCTACGGCGGTATAGGCTGCACCACAAACGGCGGCAAGACCTACACCAACGCCATGACCGGAGCGGGCATAAACGCAACGGCTATAACGACGGGTATCATCACAGGCGGCACAAACGGATTTTCTTTTAACCTCGAAACCGGACACATCGAAGCTTCCGACATCAACATCACCGGCGGCGATATAAACCTTGACGGCGGTCAGCTGTCTGTCTTAAACGACGACGGCTATAAGGCGGATTTGTCAGGCGGCGTGCTTGACCTATATCAAGGCGCGGGCACGGGAACAGGGGAAAAATATCTGACCTTTGGCAGCTCGATGTTGTTTAAAACCGCACTCGGCGGCGACTGGTATGCGACTATCGCCGCGCCTGAGTTTACGCTCGGCGAGCAGTCCTCGAAAGGCTTTAGATTTGGCACGTCAACCGTCAACGCGTCTGCGGCGAAGCCTGCCGTCGGCGGTTTGGCGTACAACTGGGACACTGATTTCGCGATTATCGAAAAAAGCAGAACGAGAATCAGACAATGTGTCGAGACGAATGAGGCAAAAAATGACCAGTTTGAAAGCCTGATACACCACAGACCCGTCGGCGGAACAAACTTTAAACTCGGCGTTGGTATTGCAAAAATGAACGCCGAAAAGACACCGGGAGCGGGTTTTGAAATAAGGGGCGAGACCTCCGGCAAGCTTTGGGCTGGGCTTTATGCGTGGACAGAGGCTGATAATATTATGCGTCTAACATTTCAGACAAGCAATCAGGACAACACGACATATAGTAGGACACTTACGGCAAATGGCGACTTTTTGTATTTTAATGGCAGGCGCTTGAAATTTGCAGACGAATAGGCGGTGAAAAAATGACAAAAACCGAAATCGAAAAGAAAATCGCAGAAGTCAAAGCGCAGGGCGACGCCTTGCAGAAGCACAACTCTCAAATAATGCAGCAGCTCGAAGTCAACAAGGTCGAGCTTGCGAAAATCTGCGGCAAAATAGAGCTGTTGTCCGACATGCTCTCAGAGCTCGAAAACACGCCCACAGCGGGTGATAACGGGGAGGCGAAAAAAGATGCAGACAAGAACGATAACGGTTGATTATGCCCGCCCACGCGGGTATGACGTTGGATATCGAGCCGAAAATAATTTTACTCTGCTTGCCTTGCCTGTGCCCGCCGAACTTAAAGACGCAGATAGCTATCGTGTCTGCTTTGAGTCGACGGTCGGCGAGCATTTGCAAACCGAGCCGCTGACTCCTGTGGACGGCTATGTGACTGTCAAAATTACAAGCGATGTTGTGCCCGAGCCGGGCAACATGGCAGCGCAGCTCGTCGCATTCGGAGCGGGCGAGATAGTAGGCTATGCGCCTGTGATAACGGGCACTGCAAAGGTGTCAATCCCGGACGGCACAGAGCGATTGAGTCCCAGTCTCGCTGCCGAAATCGCGCTTAACACTGCCGCACGGCATTCGCACGACAACAAGGCGGTGCTTGATAAGTTTGCCGAAACCGACGGCAAGCCGACCTATGGCGGCGAGGCTTTAGGCGGTGGTGGCGCGTCAACCGCCGAAGGTGTTAGTTATACCAACACGCAGTTGCCGAATGTCGCAAATGTTAAGACGGCACTTGACGCACTTGTCCCAAAATCCCACAACCACGCCAACAAAGATACACTTGACCTGCTTTCCGCCGCCGACGGCAAGCTAAAGTACAACGGCTCAGATGTCGGACTCAAGGGCGATAAGGGCGCGGACGGCATAACGCCGACTATTGGCACTAACGGAAATTGGTATTTAGGCACTACCGATACAGGCAAGCCGTCGCGTGGCGAAAAGGGCGATAAAGGTGCGGACGGTACAAACGGTAAAGATGGTATAAACGGCAAGACTCCGGTCAAAGGCACCGACTACTGGACGGAGGCAGACAAGGCGGAGATAGTCGCGGACACCCTCGCCGCCCTGCCGACATGGACGGGAGGTAGTTACTGATGGCATACGACAAGGTAGTTGACTCCGCCGCGCTTGATGCCGCTATGACCTACACGGCTAACCGCATCCGAGTCAAGACAGGCGGCGCAGACCAGATAGCATGGGACTCCGCCAAAGGCTTCGGCGACGCGGTTGACGCGATAACTGGCGGCGGCGACGAGGACGCGATAATCCAGCGCACGATATCGGGCGCATATTCAAACGACCGTATAACGACGGTCGGAGCGTGCGCATTTTTAGGATGTCAGGCTCTTACAGCGATTGATTTGCCTAATGTCACCCAAGTTAATCGCAACGCTTTTGAATCGTGCGTTCGGCTGTCGACAATAAATCTTCCAAAAGTCACCGCGCTTGACAGAGGTGTTTTTGCAAATTCTGCAATACAACAAGCAAATTTTCCTTTGGTGACAACAATAGGAGACAACTGTTTTTACACCGCAAAGCATCTGATATCTGCAAATCTACCACTTGTTACCAGTTTACCGATTGACTCTTTTCGCCTTTCGACAATTCAGACAGCTGATTTTGCGGCGATAACAAATATAAACCGAACGGCGTTTACCGACTGTACGAAGCTCGAAACGCTTATTATTCGCACTTCGTCAGTTTGTGTGATATCCGACATTTCGATTGCGTTGCGTGGAAGCAAGATAGCAGCCGGCACGGGGTATATTTATGTGCCGGACAACCTTGTTGACAGCTACAAGGCGGCGACAAACTGGGTTGCTCTTGCAAATCAAATTAAGCCGATTTCGGCGTTGGAGGCGAGCACATGATAAAAACAGAGACACGCACAAACGGGCTTATCTACACTTACAGCGATGTCGGCAAGAAAATTCAAAAGGTCGGTACAGACGAGATATATGAAACCGCCATAGATTTGCCGAACGCCGGATATACTTACGCGGAGACCGATACGGACAGCGAAATAACCGCCGAAGAGGCACTGGAAATAATTACAGGAGGTGCGGATATATGACGCGGGCAGAAGCAAAAGCTTATCGCAGCAAGATAGATGGCGTGCTGACGAAGGTCACTACGGACGCAGAAGCTTTGGAGTATGCAGAGCTTTATCCGCTTTGGAGCGGGTATGTCGATTATGCTGTCGGCTGTATAGTCCGCAGACCGAGCGGGCTGTATCGCTGCTACAACGCTATATCAGCAAATCCGACATGGTTGCCGGAAAACACCGCCGCGCACTGGGAGCCTATCACGGTCGGCGAAGACGGCACGATAGATAACCCGATAACCGCCGCTGCCGGTATGCGGTATTTTAAGGACAAGTATTATCTCGACGGCGGCAAAATTTACAGATGCACAAGAGACGACAGCAACGGTCAAGGTACGATTTTAC
>OIZB01000255.1_pt1 | contig 49143 bp, 50 predicted proteins | sample 1588401 | NCBI WGS metagenome assembly OIZB01 (sample SAMN03283270) | human gut metagenome | biome: human-associated habitat; material: feces | host: Homo sapiens | place: USA | collected 2013
ACTCACACCTCCCTTCGTTGAAAAATACATATAAAAATACCACCAGTCTCTCGACTGACGGTCGCTACACAATAATCTTTTTATTAATCTGCATCTCTTTCAAGTATACATCTGACATTTTAAGATCATTCCTTTCTTCTAGGAATTTAATCATTTCCTTTTTTTTCTCAGGTGTGTCCATCGCCTGATATACACTTGCTATAAAAGTTTTGTTTACTTTCACTTTTGCCAATAATCTTATCAATTCTTTATCAAGCTTACTTAATTCATTCAAAGAAATCTTCTCCAATCAAAATCCAAAACATCATCCAATATACTATCTATATTGGTATCTCCTGTTGTTTCCAATATCGGTTCTTTCGAAATAATCTTGTATTGATTATGACCCTTATTTATTGCAGTATATCTATAGTTTCCAATGCATCTTCTCACGATACATTGTTCTTTTTCTTCCATGCTTAAATTATTATCAAGTTCTTCATAAATATGCTCCCGTTCCTTACCCGGCAAAATTAATTCCTGATTTTTTTGCCATAAATCTTTTGCTCTTGCATATTCACTAGACGACATATTGGCAGTTCTTTGGTGCGTATGCTTTCTTATGGCACTTTGCTTACCACCACCTATTAGTCCCTGTTTCATTGTATCATTTGAGGAATGTTTTTCAATATTTTTCTCAAAATATTCTTCAATCATGTCAGCAATTTCTTTCGGCACCTTACTTTTATTTTTACCACCTTCCATATAGGCGGCAAAATTTTCTGCCCATGCTTCAGATCGCTTTGATGTCCTAATATTTTGAGTACTTCCTGCATAACTGGATATTTTTACTGACAATTCCTCTAATCTAGCATCACTTGATAATTTTCTTGACAATGCTTCATGAATACTTAAGTCTACTGCATGTCCCAGTTCGTGCCATATAGTTCCGCTATATGTCTCAGTTGCGTAATAATCTTTATCTCTTTTCCACCTTATTCGATATCGAATATTAGCCTCCCTTTGTGATTTTTCAAAAGCTGCTTTACTTCCTGTTTTTTTCAATACTAATGCATTTTCTTTATCATCATATTTTGCAGATACAGACCTATCGAGACCACCAAATCTCACTTTTAATCCCGGGATTGTACTACCACCCATCTTATGCTCAAACTCTGAAAGCACTTTCACAGTATCCCTAGCATAGTCAATATTGACACCTTTTAAATCTCCAATATCCGTTTTTAGATGGCTTTTTGCCCATTGCAAAAGCTCATCTCTATTCATACTTGAAAAATCCGGTGTCTCCATTGCGGTACTTCTTTTTTCTTCTCTCCTTCTATATGCTGCCCTACGCTGCCTGATTCTTTCCTGATAGTCATCATCCATTTTCTCAGGGTTCATTCTTTTTTCATGTTCTGCAATCTTCTTTTCATCTGTCACTGGCAATATAGTACACCTGCAGTTTGGATGGAATGGAAGTGTCGGACACTGTTCGATTGGATAGATTTTCTCATGATAAGAACCGCAAGTGTCGCACGTTCTCTCATCTTCTGCTGCCCACACCTGAACATATTCCACACCTTCATCCCTATATCTCTGAAGCGTTGCACTATTCAGATAATGCATAGATTCTGTCCTGACAAGGCGGTGACAGTCATTGAAGCTTTTTCCCATCAGATTATGTAAGCTTACCGCTATCTCTGTCGGAGTCTTTCCCTGCTGCAATCCTTTCAGCAGAAGATCATTGAGACCAACAGCAAGACGTTTTTGGTTTTTCCATAGTCTTCCTGAAAAAACATCTCCTCTCCACGGCTCATTCAGCAGTTTTTGCATCAGTTTTTTATTTGGCATTGCGAACTCCACAGCCGGATCCATTCCTGAAGATTTATAAACTTCGTTGAATCCTTTTTCCATATTCTCCTCTGCTGCATCCTGCACTTTCTGCCCAAGATCCTTTACAATCTTTTCATATTGCCGATTTAACCTTGTCAGCCGCCCCTGCTTATGCATTTCCGTTAAAGTCAGGACACCGTCTCTGCTGTATTTTTCTGCCAAAGTGTATAATTCTTCTTTTACTGCTTTACTGGCATCAACATAAAATTCCAACAACTCCCGGTTCTTTTCTTCCATACTGTTGTAAGTTTTCCATGTTGCTGATGCAATCCTCTTTTCCCAGTATTCACTATTCGTCATCATTGTCATCCTTTATTGGCGGAACTATATCCCAGGAAGGACCTTCGTTCGCTTTCTGCTCATTCAGCCGTTTCTTTTCTTCCTCAATATCTGACACATATGGATGATGAGCAAGGATCGTCTCATCTGATACCGTACCTTTTGAATTATTACAATTCTGTATCATTTCTGATTCATTGATTGCCATATCTCTGTTAAATACGATATCAACTTCAATTTTTTCAAAATTTCCCTGCCCTGTCAGCGATAAGTAAGTATCAACAAAATATAATAACTGTTCAAATCCGTATTTAAATTCTGTTTCCATCAGATTACATTTCAGATCAAGGTCTGAGTACATAAATCGTAATGATACTCCCGATGGAGCATTTCCAAATTTATCCGGATCTTTGTTCACGCTCTGACCACATTCGACAATATCTCTTTTCAGCTGCTCATAATGTTCCCTGAGTGCTGTGATATCCATCTGAGGTGTAAGCGTATCCACACCGCCTTCCTCCGGATCGTCAATGACGATCGCCCTATCATCATTCAGCGTCCGCATAAATTCACTGACGTTCTCGCCGCCATATCCTTTCAGTACATAAATCAGGTTTTTTACTTCTTCAACATAGTTTGCTGCCTCACTGCGTCCCAAGTCATATCCATCAATCAGACTTTTTACAAATTTGATATCCGGCTTTTCAATTCTGTTATTCTTGAATGCTATAAACGGCACCTTTCCCCACGTTTCCCATAGATTCCCGGCTTTGTAATGAGCCACCGGTCCTCCATTGTCTGTCATTTTGTCCGCATCCAATATAAGCATCTGCCCTTGCAGACGGTAATATGTCACAGAATCGGCAGTCCACACTTCTACGTTGGTTACAGTCTTCCGTTGATCATACTCCCATACCGAAGTCCGATATACTCTGATCAGCGTATCTAGCTCTGTATGTGTCCTGTCTGTCCATAGAGGAATGCACTGCTCTGCAGGAATCACCATCGTCTTTAGCTGTCCATTCCTGTCAATGTATACATGCAACCAGGCGATTCCCTTATTTGATGCTTCATATCCCAACGATGAAAGCAGATATTGGAAATTCTTTCCCAGTAAATCTTTGAGTCTTTCGATATACCGGCTGTCATTATCTGACGTGTCCGCTTTGAAAGTGACCGGTTTCGACAGCAGATACGCAATTTTTTCATCCACCTGATTTTTATATTTTCCGTGAGCCAGCTTATTGTTCGCCTTGTAGCTTTCCTCGATTACATTTCCCCTGCTATCCTTGTGAGTAATTTTCCGACTCAGAATATCATTATCTACCTGATAATACCGCTCTCCGGCCATCATCCACTCTCGCTCCGGGGATGCTTCAAATTCTGATATCAGACGGACAACTCTCGCATCCGTCAGTGCATTACTTTCCTTTACTGCAATCATGCCCGCTTTCACTCCTTTTCTGATCTTGTCGATCACATCTTTTATCCACACTCTCTCACCTCATTTTTCAAAATAAAATAAGGGCTATAAATTCCTTATATTCCCGCCCTTCAGATCCGACACCTCATAATCATCCAGTCCATACCATATGGCCGACAATGTATGAGGATCTATATTAAATTCATCTTCTATGATTTCTCCATTTTTATCCACAGCAAATGTAAGATCCTGCAGCTCATCTATAATATTCTCACATTTATCTGAACAGACTATTTTTCTGAACCGCTTTACTTTCTTAGTGTAAATCTTCCTGCTGCCCTTAAATTTCTTACAGGCACGGATCCTGAATCCCTTCTGCTTGTAATACCTGATTGCTTTCGGCTCAGCACAGTCTGCCTTGATCAGGATATCTTTCCATTTTTTGATATCTTCCGCAATCTCCGGATCCGTTTTATCCTTGCTATAATATTCATCATACAGATATAAAATCTTATTATCATGATCAATCAGCATCCGGACAACCGCATTGTAAGATGTGACAAATCCAAAGTCCATTCCATTCTTTTCCAATGGATGCTGGACGTTTTTCATCTCTGCCCTTACCTGCTCATCAGCTTCCACCACAAATTGCGGAAATACCAGTCGACCATTAACACCAAATCGTCCTTTACGTGCTACCCTGTAGAGATCAGGATCATGTATTTTCAAGTCATCTAGCTGTTCGACGTAATCTTGCGGAACGAAGTAATTATCATCTACTGTGCTGTGATGATAATAGGTCTTTCCAACCACTACACATCTTTCTTTATACAGTTTCTCATCATCCAATATAAAAAGTTTTGCCTTTTTATCTTGAAAGAAATAGCGATAACACCAGTTACTTTTACTGACTGGATTGGTTGACAAAATTATATGATTACTCAATACCGGATGTCTCAATCGTCCAAGGATTTCTTTAAATCCAGCATACTTTACTTCCGAACACTCTTCGATCCATACAATCGACACCCCGTTCATAGATTTCAATTTTGCCGGCTTGTCCATGCCCTTAAATATGATCTTGCTGCCATTTTTGAAGCGTACCTGCATCGGACTGGTGGTAAATGTCAGATAACCATCTACTCCCATTGCTTCTGCTACTTCTTCCAGTAGATCATAACAACTATCCCGAATTGTATCGTATACTTCTCGCACTACCAACGCTTTCCTTTTTTCCTGTAGCAATTTCCTGATCAGCTTTACAGCAACATGATAGCTTTTCGAACTTCCATAGCCTCCTACCAGCAGATATATTTTGTGATCCCAGTCTTCAACAAATTCAGCAAAATGATCGTTTAGTATAAACTCTATCTTTTTCATTTCCGCTCACTTGCCTTTACAAAAGTAATGTTGATAGGTTCTTCTTTTTCTGTATTAACTTTTGCCCGTATGGACTCAATTCTCACTTTCTGCTCCTCCGTGGATAGATCCCAGTTTTTGTGCAACATCTCATCATACTGCTTGATCATAGCCCTTAATTCACCCTGTGCTCTTGCCTGGGCTTTCAGAAAAGCTTCCTGCTTATCCCATGCCTGCTGGACTTCCCATTTTTCACCGATCACATTACCAACCTTTTCTTCTATCTTTTCGATGGTCTTGTCATCCTGATCTTTGACATAGGCTATCCGTTGCGCCCTGACAATAGCAGCATACGCAATCTGTATCTGATGCCATAGTAAATCTAGCGGATCCGCCTGTTCAATGGCTGAAAAAATCTCCCGTGTTTCATCCGGGAGATACTTGCTGAAGAATCCATATTTTTCAGCATTCTTATTCTGTTCAGGAGCTCCGCCGCCATCATTTCCAATGGCATTTTTATTCCTTGGCTGACCGCCTTTTTTTCTTTTCCGAACGTTCGCCTTTTTATCCGAGCGTTCATCATCCCATTTATGAGTACATTTCCATCTCCGAACCGTCCCTTCCGGTATGCTTAGTTGACTTGCAATCTCAACTAATTTCATCCCTTTCAGATACATGGCTTTTGCCTGACAGATTCGTGGATCCGGTGCTCTCGCCATGTACCATCACCTCGCATTCGTGTTTGTTTTGTATTAGAAAAGCACCCCGGAGGGTGCTCTTATCTATCTTTCAAATATTTTATTAATTCCAGTATTCTCTAAAATCAATTTTTTTATAAAGTGCATACAAATTTTCTTCGTTTAATTTATCATATATTTTTTTAAATTCTTGCTTTTGATAGAATTTTTCATACATATGTTCTCTGCATTCTAAAACAATCATCTTCCCACCTACTATTCTAGCGGCTAAACTTATTGCATGATAACACTCATTTAATATCTGCTCTCCACTTAAATCTTCTGCTGAATAATCATCACATCTTCCTAACTGACCAATCAAAAAAGCTGAAACACATTTTATGGAATCTCTACCCGGAAAGCTTCCCAACATTTTTCTTCTTTTTTTTGAACTCAAAGCAGATATATCTACCGCTCGTTGAGCAATAGTGAAATACGCCATTATTACAAATCGCTTTTCTTTTAATTCCGCTGCATCTAAACATAAATAGGTTTTTCCAATATCTGATTTTTCGTATGTAATGGCTTTATTCACTAAAAAGTTCTCTAAATCTTCTTCACGATGACAAGAGAACTTTTTAAATGAATCTTCAATTTTGCTTGTATTGTACTCTTTATTAATTATTTCTCCCAACGGTACAACAATATAATCTTTCAATTATTTAAGTGCGTTCTGAAGAAGACTTTTCAAGTCTTTTTCATGCTTTAGTTTAGATTCAAAGCTTCTCTTTAGTGTGGGAGCCACTCTCCGAGACATTTCTTTTGTGAAGCCATCTGCTTTTTCAGGCGGAATCATAAACTCTTTGCCAAACGTTGAAGTTGCCATGACTTTCACCCTCCTTTTTTAGTCCGTTACAGACATTATTTACCCCATACGAAATATGCTTCTTACTTAATTCGAAGTGTATTTCTATATATATAATATATAGAATTTAAAATTTTTTCAACCTTTTTCACAAATTTTGCACATTTTTATATTTTCTCACAATATAGAAAAACACCCACACATTATTGTGCAGGTGCCTTACGGGTTTATAAGTATAGGAGTCGAGCCGTCGGTTTTCCGTCTTGGCTCATTATAATTAAATCACATATTACTACTAAACTTCAATCAACTAAGACAATCATTCATCAATTTTTAAATGCCCCAAAGCTCTTCCATGAAGTTTATGTACCCATTGCTCCGAGCAGTCCATCAGCTCTGCGATTTCCCACCACCTGAGACCTTTTACATACCGGTAAAATAATACATCATTCTCATCCTCGTTCTGTACCGTCTTGATCTGCTTTTCAACAGCAATATACGATTCAATACACTTTTCTTTTTCTTCTCCGAGCTTTTTCTCCAACAGTTCGATTCTTGCCAGTTCGTCAGAAAGATCTTTTTGATTTCCACTGCCATGCGGCATTCCTGAATAATCAGTAGCTTTCACAGACTTCGCAAGCTCTCTCAGCTCTGTCACCTCTCCATCTATCCTGTTGACCCGTCTCCTGTTGGTTCGGTATCCTCTCAGATATTCCTTTTTTCGCTCATTTTCATTTTTTCCATTATTTTCTTCCAGTCTCTGCTCCACCGGCATCAGCCTCCTTTATGTGATATTTCTTTGCAAGGTATTCCTCTACTGTGATATGTTCCAACTGCTGCCCCTGTATTCTAATCATGTTGTTCGCTTGATATGCCGGACGGTGGAAGTCTGCACTGGCTTTCCGATCCGGTGGATGCTCTGCCAGCCCGGCATAGTGTTCTTTTTGATTCTGCCGGATCTCTGCTAGACTCCAGCGTCTGTCTGTGCTTCGTTTCAATGGGTATCACTCCTTTTCTTTCACCACGTCCGCCAACCTCCATTTACTAAATGTACTGCATACTTTGTTGCTATCGCATTATTTATCACGTTTCCTCTTTCGTCGTTTGTTCTAACAGTACGCATTTTCTCCGAATTTGCTATAATTTGCTCTGTGACCCTTAAAATACTCTCTTATTGCTTCTTCCAGTTTATCTGCATCAGTTAGTCTGCTCATAGTTTTACTTCCTTTCAACAACTCAAATAGAATCTTAAATCTAAAATCCTAAATTTCAGTTTATTTATCAAGTGCATCTATTGTCTCTGGCTGAATCATCCCATGTTTAACCAAATCGAACACCATTTTACTTTTTGCGTATAAAATCTGATATTTGCTAACATCACATTTCTCACCGGATGTAAGATAATACAGTGCGTTCGAAATGTCTCTTATTTCTTCGTAAGTAAGTGTTATACTAGCGTATTTGTTGTTTGTTTCACTACTTAACTTTTCAATTATCATCCACGTTACCTCCAATAAATCCTAAATTTCTCTGCTCATGCTCTACCCCCTATACGGTTCCGGCAGTGGCATCCAAGCATTAACAAACAATCCATAGCTTGGATAAGATTCCTCATCGTCTCCCGGATAAAATGTACCGCCCTCGTCATTTCTGACTTTCCTCCTTGATTGCCTTGATCCGTGCTTTCAGTGACTGCATTACCCAGTTCTGGACATCTTCTTTCCTGTTCAGTGCTTCCATCACATCTTCATCTCTTGTGCCGCTGCAGATCAGGTGGTGAATGATTACCCGTTCCGTCTGCCCCTGCCGATGCAGCCTCTTGTTCGCCTGGGTATACAGCTCGTAATTCCAGGTCAGTCCAAACCATATCACATGGTTTCCGCCCTGCTGCAGGTTCAAACCGTATGCACTACTTGCAGGATGTGTCAGAAGGATGTCGATCTGCCCTGCATTCCATTCATCCTCATCCTTTGTAGTCTTCAGTTCCCGGACACGCAACTTTGTTTTCCCTAACGCCTGTAGCAGCCGGATCCGGTCATGCTGGAAATTATAAAAGACAAGTACCGGTTTTCCCTGTAAGGATTCAATCAGTTCCAGAAATGCTTCAATCTTGCAGCTGTGAATCTCATGGTACTGCCGGCCCTCGCCATAGATCGCACCGTTGGCCAGCTGTAGCAGCTTATTACTCAAAGCCGCCGCACTGGTCACGCTGATCTCTTCCTCGTCTTCCGGAAGTTCCAGCACCATCTTCCGTTCCAGTTCTGCATAGGCTTTTCTGGATTTATCATTCAGTGCCACTGGAATCTCATGGTAAATAACTTCCGGAAGCTGCAGATAATCCTCTGCCTTCATGCTGATGCAGATATCCGAAATTTTCTGCAGGATGCTTTCTTCTGTTCCCGGCTTTGCCTTGTAGTTGTATATCACATCTCTGCCCCTATCCCCAGGATCGAAATACCGTTCCCTGAACTGCGTATATCTGCGTCCCAGACGTTCTCCACCGTCCAGAAGATAGATCTGACTCCACAAGTCCTCAAGCCCGTTTGGGGAGGGCGTACCTGTCAGCTCCACGATTCGGTCGATATGTGTCCCAACACTTGCCAAGGATTTGAACCTTTTTGCCTTATGACTCTTAAAGCTGCTTGACTCGTCAATGACCACCATATCGAATGGCCAGCTGTTCCGGTAATAATCCACCAGCCAGCAGACGTTCTCCCGGTTGATGATATAAATATCCGCCGGAGTATTCAACGCCCGGATCCTCTTCGTCTGACTCCCCAGTACCGGAGAGACTCTCAGGATCTTCGTATGATCCCATTTATCTTTTTCTTTCGTCCAAGTCCCCTCTGCCACTTTCTTAGGTGCGATCACCAGAACCTTTCTGACCTGAAACCGGTTATATTTTAATTCCTTGACTGCAGTCAGTGTGGTAACTGTCTTGCCGAGTCCCATGTCGAGAAATAATCCCAGTTTTTTTATTTCCAGGATTTTATTTATACAGTACTGCTGGTACCCATGCGGCCGGAATATCATCCCCTCATCCTCCTCTCCTACAGGTCATATCTGCAATCCAGTGCTTTGCTCGTCTCTTCGTATCCCATATCCTGAAAGAACTGGCTCAGTCCATCAATCCCGTAAACTGTCCTGACATCCTGCCCCAATTCCTGAAGCCTGTGCCCCTGCAGCCTCTGCAGTGCCGTCATACGCCCGCGGTCGGTTTTCAGTTCCACGAACACCGGCGGCCGTCCGGGAAAGATCACGATCCGGTCCGGCACCCCATCGTTCCCCGGGCTCACCCATTTATACGCCCTGCCTCCCAGCTTCCTGACTTCATCCCGTAAAATTTTTTCAATTTCTTTTTCTCTCATATCTGCTCCTTTCCGCCGCAAACGCTCTCACGCGCGTGTATGTATACCCGTATTATGCGTATTATGTACGCACCCTATATACTTAATTTATATATTTTTTCATTACTATAGAAAGTTGGTTTACATAGTTTACATATACTTAAAAACCTTTGTATTTACTGGGTTTTCTCACAAACTAAGTATGTAAACTTTTAAAAATTTATCGTTTACATGGTTTACTGTCGATTTTTAACCCGTAAACCATCTATCTCTTATAGTTTACCCTTGATTGTTTACACCCTTTCAAACCCTTTTTGTGTCCCGTATACACCATAGCGTCTCACACTTTTGTTTCGTTTCCATCCTTTGATTGACGCCAGGATACCGTTTATCTCCATACTGTCGGTTTTCTTCATGAATTTCACATCCCCATTAAAGCATTCTGCCCACACTTCCATCGCACAAACTTTATCTCTTTCTACCAATTCCGTTCCCTTTGGAAGATGCAGGCTTCCTGCGTAAAATTGTCTGCGCTGCGACAAACTTAAGGAATCCCAGTTCGGAGGAATCAGACGTTCTAAGAATTCCCGGATCACCCCTTCCTTTCCGGATGCCTCTCTGTGGCTCTCCTGCATCTCTTCTGCCAGCTGTTCCTCTTCCTTGGTCATATACAGTGATTCCCCTAACAGCCAATAGGTGTATGCCTCCGCCCATATCTGATCCACCTCCTGCGGCAGATCCTGCCACACGGACTTCTTTGCCTGGTGCACGCCCACATCCACTGGCCAGAACCGTCTGTTCCCCGTCATATCCTTTAAAAACTCTTCTTCGTTGCTCGTTCCGAAGAAGACGCAGCGGCGCGGATATTTGTTCGTTCTGCGCCCATAGGCGGCACGGTAGATATCGTCTGTCTTGCTTAAAAACTGCTTGACCGCATTGGTCTCCTGCTTTGTCATTGCCGTCAGTTCCCCCACCTCATTGATCCACGTTCCCTGTATCAGCTCCGCGGCTTCTTTTCCCTCAAAAGTTGTCAGTGAATCCGAGAACCAGTCTTTTCCCAGTATCCGCAGGAACGTACTCTTTCCGATTCCCTGCGGACCGGTAAAGATTGGCATATAATCATATTTCACGCCACCTGTGACAGCCCGGGCCACTGCTGCACATAGAGACTTACGCATGACAGCCCTTGTGTAGCCATTATCCTCGGCACCCAAATACACGCTCAGAAGTGTATCCAACCGTTTCTGTCCATCCCATTTTAAGGATTTCAAATACTCTTTTACATCGTTGATGCGGTTCTGACTGCTCACGATCAGGAGTGCATTATCCAGCTTTTCTCTGCCGGTAATCCCGTAGAACAATTCCATATAATTATAGAAGCCTGCATCATCCTCATCTTTCCATCTGCGCTTTTCCTCACTCACACTCCACGGAACTTTTCCGAGGATCAAGCCACAGCTTGCAAATTCATCCGTCACAATCTTCCCTTTTAAAAGAGGGTCATTCTGCAAGATGAGCACCGCGTTATTGATCGTCTTTTCTATTTTCCCGTTTCCGTCATGGGTAAGTCTGGAGATCCATGACAGATCATCTTCCGATACTGGATCTCCCTCCTCTGTTTGGAATGCCTGTCGAGCCTGTTCCATCTTCTCTTTCGCAAGCAAATCGGAAACTCCCTTATCGCCAACTGCCAAATGGCTCATAGCTACAAAGGACGGCAGTTTACTCACAGGAGTTCCGTCTTTCGCGTCCCGATCTTTATCACCGTACATATGTAGGCGCACAAGATCAAAAGCATTAACGAGCAGGCCGGAACACGGATCCGTTGCGTGATGGGAATAAAGGAAAAGATCCCCGTCATACACAACTGCACCGCCCACCGTAGACCCACCAGTGTAGGTATAACGCCCCTCAATATCTGTGGGATCATACATCCCCGGAATGAACTTCTCCATTGCCTGAGAGATCGTGTATGTCCGGCAGAATGCACCGATGATTCCTCTCTTTGTTGTCGGATCCTCCTGCTTTGCCAACCGTCTCTTTTCGATTGCTGCCGTTCCCGATACCTGCGGCCATTGCGAAATATCTGTCCAGTCCCCATACATCTGAAGGAGACCGGACAGGCTGCAGAATGGCTGATCGTATACTTCAAAGATGTACTCCCCGTCTTTACAACAGCTTGGCCAGTACATAAGCCTCGACACATCAAAGGTAGTAGGGTCACAGAATTCCATTCCGATCAGAGATGCCAGCTTTCTTGCCGCCGGTTCATATTCATCCGCTGACGCAGTCGTATCCAGTGGTACGATCACACGGAGTCTGGGTGCATACCCAGCGTGTTTTCTTGTGCTGTAGACCAGAGCCGCACATCCCAAACCTGATACTCGTTTCAGAATCTCATCTGTGCCGCCTGCGGGGATGTTATCCATGTCCAGAGTCAGAAGATCTCTGCCCTTTACATAAGCAGCTTTCCGGATATCATTCTCAAATGTGCCGCCCACAAAACCGCCTACATCTTTTAATTCGTCCTGTCGGTATTTTGTCATCGCAAGATATTCTTCCACAGTCTCCGTACTCCGTACCGGAGTTTTTACCTTGTCTACAAATTCAGACCAGAGGATTTCTGTTTCCGGCCAGTGCTTTGTTTTTCTTGTGCCTGCCGTACTGATATGTAATTTTCTGTTATGCTGCATCCGACAACCCTCTAATCTTTCATATAATAGTTACTTTCAAATCCGGCACCCTTTAAAATTAACCCCGGTGCCCAGGGTATAGGCTCTGCCATCAGGTCACAAATCTCATCTACTGTCACATCCATCGGTGCATCGATGATCACCTCGTCGTGGACATGGAACACCACCTGCAGCCCCTTTTTTTCAATTCGCCGCAGTGTTTCTGCAAGACAGTCTCTTGCGATTGCCTGCACGATATTCTCTGTCATTTTCCCACCATAGGTGGACGTCACTTCCCATTTCCTTGTCTGCTGACCTACAGTATAGTAATGGATCGCCGCTTTTCCGAACTGATTCTCCTGTAAAAATGGCTTCGGGTAAAAAAGCTTCCTTCCACTCGGAAGTTGTATGGTCAGAAAATGCTGTCCATATACAAGATCGCTTTCCAGTGCAAAGATCAGTCCGTTGATCGCATGTGGTTGTGCTGTCAGCATCGTTTGTAACGATGCCTCTTCTACGGCATACCACAGGTCACGGATTCTCGGGTTTGCGCACCTCCATCTCTGCACGATGTCCGGAAGTTCTTCTTCTGTCAGTCCCATATTCAAAGCCCCCATTGCAATCAGTGCATTAGAACCTCCCTGATATCCAAGTGCAAGCGTCGCAACCTTTCCTTTCTGCCGCAGACTGTATTCTGGATTTCCTTTTGTGATTCTTTCGATCGGCACATGGAACATTTGAGATGCCGTCGCTTCGTAAATTTTTCCGTGTGTAGCAAACACTTCATTTACCCACTGTTCTCCTGCCAGCCACGCAATCACACGTGCCTCGATCGCAGAGAAGTCTGCCACTACAAACTTCCGCCCCTCGGAAGGGATAAACGCTGTTCGGATCAACTGGGAAAGTGTATCCGGTACGTTTCCGTAGATTAGCCGGACACCTGTATAATTCTTCGCTTTTACCAGATTTCTTGCCTCGTCCAGCGTCTTCAGATAGTTTCTTGGAAGATTCTGCATCTGCACAAGACGTCCTGCCCATCTGCCGGTCCTGTTAGCGCCGTAGAACTGGGTCAGTCCTCGAACACGTTCTCCTTCTCCCTCTGCGGTTTTCATGGCTACATATTTTTTAATGGAGGTTTTTCCGAGCTGCTGACGTATCTCCAGCACTCTCCTCACCTCATCTGATATATCACTACGGTTCAATAATTCCGTTACATTTTCTTTCGTCAAGCCGGAGATTTCTCCGGATATTTGCTTTTCAATCCACGCTTTTAACTGCGAGGTACTGTTCGGATTTCCAAGTCCGGTAATATCAACAGCTTCCATCGTCAGGTTTTCACTGCTGATCGCGTCGATAGCCAGAGCCCCGTTGATCAGCACCTCATCCACACGAACTCCGTACGCATTCATCCGGATATCCATCTGCCATAAGAGTTCTTCCTCTTCCGGAACTGGATACTGCTCCAGCCGTTTCAGAATCTCGTGCTCTGTTATTACGTCCTGCTTGCAGTAATCTTTAAAAAGCACCCATTTTTCAGGTGCATGTTTTGGCAAGTTCCATGTTCTGTTCCCGTTCGTCTTTGTCGGTTTACATGGTACACAAAAATATCGGATCAGTGCCTTTCCTGTTGTCAGTTTCCGCTTATCCTGCGGTAGTCCGATTGCTTTTCCGGTTGCGTCCAGACCCGCTGTATATCCACAGTACAGACCGTGCATCATAGTACATCGCCACTGCGCCAAAGGAGTCGCATACCCAGCACGATTTAAACAGTACCATTCAAAGGCTGCGTTATATGCGTGCTTGATCGTACCCGGATCTACAAGCTCGTCCAATATCCAGTCCGGAATCAACTCACCCATAGCAAGATCCACAATCTGAACTGGATCATCATCCCATTTGTAAGCAAATAAAAGGATTGCAAAATCCGGAGACTGTGCGTATTTATATAATCCAGCTTTTCCAATATCTATGCTGCTTTTTGTCTCTATATCTATCGATAGATGATGCCCCATCCGTATCTTCTCCTTTTAAACATGCGGAGTCGAAAGACTCCGCAAAAAAAATTACATTGGAAGTCCTGTGATAGGATTGATCTGAACTCCCCCATTTTGTGGATGTGCTGCTGCCGGCTGTGGTGCTCCGAACGCCTGTGCAGCGGATATATGTCCCCCTGACAGGGCTTCCCCATCTTCCAACTTCTGGACCGGACCCAGCCCGCATCCAATTCCTTTCTTTCCGCCAAATGCATAGGGAAAGAAATTCACGTTTACCCGACCGTACATTCCACTGTACACTTCTGACTGATTGATGATCGGATTTCCCATCCTGTCCACCACTTCCGGTGGGTAATCTATCTTTGCACTGGCTGTAAATACCCAGTGCCCTTTACACTCGTCACCAAATGGCATCCCATCACTTGGACGTACTCCGTCCCCGTCGTAAACTGGAGTCGGTACGATCGGCGGACACACGCCATTCCATTTTTCGGAAATACCTTTCTGTTTTGCCGCCTCAATCGCCGCATTGATACGGGCCATGGTATCCGTATCGGACTTCGGAACAAGAATCGTTACACTGTATTTTTCTTCCTGCCCCTGCATAGCTGCATAAGGTTTAAACAGATGTACATAGCTCAATCTTACTTTTCCCGTTGTTACGTTTGTTGCTTCTCCAATTCCCATTTTAATTTTCCTCCTTAAATGCTTCCTGTGCGGTTACTTTGTTTGTAATTGCTTGCCTCTTATCAGATACCTCTACTAGTGTCGGTTTCCCTGGTCTCTGGGCCACAAACTCGCCCACCGCGTCTGCGAAATCTCTTTTTCCAATCGTTTTTTCTACCTGTGCCAGCGTCAGCGGCTTTTTCTCCCAAAGGATTTCTTCTGCCACAATACCGCACCTGGTTAATTTTTCAAAAGCTGCATCCATGTCCGTCCAGTCGCGGGATCGTCTGCCTTCCACAGCCTTCCATCCGGGAACTTCATTTCCAGCGAGACATTCGGACAGAGCCCACTCCTGCAGATCTTTCTGATACGCAACTACGTCCCTCATTGCCAAAAGTCGCTTTCCAGCCTCCTCATTTGAAATCAGCGGCGGGAGATCTCCCAGATCAAAAGCCTGTTTCACATTATGATCAGATCTTGCCCGGCACTGTTTTCTCGCCCGGCAGAACTTACAGGTCTTTTCCCCCGGTGCAAACTCTCCTTCTCCCGCAAATGCCAACGCAGCCCGTTCTTTTACATAATCACCAAATTGCAGGAGCTCATCCAATGTACACTCCCATTCCGAAATTCCATCCGGAAGGCGGGGCTGTACAATTCCTAAGCGAATCCGCTCGATTGGATAAAGAATCTTACATGCTTCATACGCGCCCAGTGCATACAGCATCATTTGCGGATTCTCTTCGGCGGAAACAGGAACGCCTTTTCCATATTTGAAATCAATTACGAACAGAGTGTTCCCCTGGATCATAATACAGTCTGCAGTTCCGAACCCTTCTGGAACATATTCGCCGAACTCGACCCGTTTTTCCACTTCTACAAACGGAGCTGCCGGAAGCTTGATAGATACATCCCGGATATAATCGATATAAGTATCTGTATGTATCAACATCTCGTCATCCCACAAAGGATCTTCTTTGAATTTTTTGATTGCAAAGGTAAGTTTACGCTTGGAAACGTCTCCCGGCTTGAAATAATTTCGCACTTTCAGTTCAGCAAGTTCATGTGCCAGCGTACCTTCCTTTGCCGCTTCCGAAGTTGTATCCGGAAACTTTTCTTCCAGCCTTGCACTTTTCGTACATTTCAACCATCTGTGAGCACTGGATGCACTTAAGCGTGCATGATCTCTTTCTTCATGTCCCATCAGATCTGCGCCCCCATTCCTCGAAGTGCTGTCGCAAAACTACCGAACTGGTCCTCCGTAAGCTGCTGTAACGTCTCACATCCATAACTCGTAAGAAGTTGCTGCAGTTGAACCATCCCCCCCTTATCCATCAGGGTCATCGCTGCCCGTGCCAAATCATCCCTTGTGTAGGATGGTGTACTCGTCGGAACAACTGCCGGCGTTACCGCTGCTGTCGGCGTTGTTGATACCGGTTGCTCTGGTGTAACAGGGGCGGACGGTTGCACCGGTGTACTCTGTATAGGAACTACCGCCTTAGCCTGTCCCCGCGTCTCATCAGAAAGTTCATTTTTAAGTAACTCCCGTGCTACTGCCTTCATCTCATCAAAATCCTTGTAAACTACTGTAATCTGTGCCATAATCAATTTCCTCCTAATTTTTCTAACCCTGCATGGGCGATTTTTATGAATTCATCCTCTGTCAGGCTGATTCCTTTTGTCATTTTTTCGTGGTCGTCTGACCATCCCCTGATATCTATCTTTGCCTCCTTTCCAAACCAGCTGACCCTATTAAGCTCTGTGTGATAGACATCCGTCTCGCTCTTTTTCGGAAGAGAAAAGATGGTTTCTTTAATTTCAAAACTCGTCGCTGCCATGTCTTTACAAATCTCCTTCTTTCCCTTAAAATAAAAATGGTTAATTTCCTAAGTGCCTGAGAGGTTGCTGCCTCGTTATGGCACTTTTTTTCATATATATAATGTCTGCCCGAAAGTCAGGCAGCATAACATTAATGCAATAGAAAACCCTACCACAAACCAAAAGGCTTTCTCCACGACCTTATCGTATGTATCCGGCTGTCTTACCGGTTCTTTTGTCTGCTTTCTCTTCCTTACCTGAATTACCTTTAACTGCTCCACGTCTCTCACCTCCTTTAAGTTTGAGTACCATACATTTTTACATCATTCTCAAACCTGCACCTGCTACACGGACTGCTCACTTGCCTCTCCCTCCATTTTCCTCACCAGCACCATCGCTTCTGCCGGATCATAAGCAGGAACGTATTTTCGTCCCGCTCCCTCCAAGTGCTTGAAGAACCGGTTGTAATCGGCATACACCGCCTTATCAATAAATCTTTCAATCAATGCACTCTCCGGGTATCTCCCGGATTTGATTTCTCTTCGGATTCCCTCTTTCCTGTTCTTCACAGTTCCCATTGACTGACCGTACATATCACGGAAATAGGAAGTCTTGCCGTACTGGTTGATGGGTTTCTTCTCTTCTTTGACTGCTTCTGCTATCAGAGGAAGGATTTCATAAATATGTTCCAATTCTGCAATGGCTTGTGCTTTGGTCATTGGCATTCTGTATCACCTCACTACTTCTTCCCTGTAAAATGGTTGAAATTATATCCTGGCATTGAATTATCCTTTCCGTTCCCCTATACTTTTCTTACAGGCACTGCCATGCCGAGTATGAAAGAAAGGAGATTTTTATGAAGAAAATATATGCTTGCCTTGCTGGCAACTGGGTATGCCTCAATGATGATCCCAACAGCAAAATCAGTGAATATGGTAAATCGCCTTACTGCTGGTGGGAAGAGGGTGCTCCCATTTATTCTCCTTGTAATAAGGATAAAGAACTTGAACACAGTTTTTACGGTCTTGACTACGTTCATGTTTATTACAAGGGGAACGACTGGAGAATTAATCCAATGTTTATTCAAATTGTGAATGGATGATTTTCTTCACATGATCCGTATTAGCGAGTTTGAGATTTTTCTCAAATTCGCGTTTTTGCATTTCAAAAGTTCTGTCTATTCCTGCTTTTAACTTAACCCAGTCAGAATAACTGATTCCCTGCAATGCTATGATATATTCCTGCATCTCTCCTCACCTCGCTTCATCTTCTTCATTATTTTCGGTTAAACCGAAATCTAATGGTAAAAAAATAATCCGGCTGTACGGAACTTTGTAAACCTCTTCAATTTTCCTTAAAACCGGAATATCAGGATAAGACTTTCCTCTCTCGTAATTTCCAAGGGTATCAGTACTTACCCCAATCAATGCAGCAGCTTCTGACTGCTTTAATCCATTCAATTCTCGTGCAGTCTTTAATGATACTTTCATTGTATCAGGAATATTTCTCACTTTTTCACCTCAATTTCTCCCCGTATAGCCGATAGGACAGCTACTCTATTACTTATTTTTATTGTTTTTCAACATCTTCATGATCACTATAATCACGAGAATGTCCAGTAAAATCTGTACGATTTTCAACGTAATATACACCACTTCATCTCCCTTCTATTAATTTTCGCTTTATATATTGACAATGCTCTTTTAGAAAGGTATTTTTATATAAGAGGGGGAAATCCCCCTCCGGGAAGATTTTCTTCCCTTTTCTCTTAATTAATTATCTTGGTGATGAGTTCGATAATTGAAATTAAGAGGTTAATTATCGAGGTTGTAAGAGCGACCACTGCGATGATGTTCTTACAATCTCTTTTTTTACCTTTCTTTTTCAAGGCTGTTCTCCTTTCTGTAAATCACTGTTTCCTTGCTACAAGTATAGTATACTTCGGTTTAACCGAAATGTCAACGGTTTTTCCGAATTTTTTTTATTTTATATTGATTTTTTTTCGTTTTTACCATATAATCAATATATATTAAGGAGGTGCTATAATGAGCGATCTTGGAAATAAACAGATTATGGCAAAAAATATTCGTTATTATATGAACAAGCATTCTGTATCGCAAACTGAAATATGTAATACTTTAGGAATCAAAATGCCGACCTTTTCAGACTGGGTTAATGCTAAAACATACCCACGTATTGATAAAATAGAGCTTATGGCTAACTATTTCGGTATCTCAAAAGCTGATTTGGTAGAAGAACATACTGCCCAGTCTACAAATTCAAACGCTGTAACCATTAAGGTTTTAGGTCGTGTAGCTGCCGGTCTTCCGATTGAAGCAGTTGAGAATATAATTGATACAGAAGAAATTTCTGAAGAACTATCTAAAACAGGAGAATTTTTTGGTCTGCAAATTCATGGTAATAGTATGGAGCCAAAATTTTCCGAAGGTGATGTTGTTATAGTACGAAAACAAGAAGATGCTGAATCAGGTGACATCGTAATTGCTACAGTTAATGGTACTGATGCAACCTGTAAAAGACTTCGCAAATATAGAGATGGAATAGAGCTTATTTCCACTAATCCAAGTTATGAACCTATGTTCTTTTCTGCGGAAGAAATTGAGCAGAAACCGGTTCGCATCATTGGACGTGTAGTAGAACTCAGAGCAAAATTTTAAATATAACCCCTAGCGGGATTATATAAATGAATAAGTGGTGTTATTCATAAAGAACGGTTCTTATTAACAAAGGAGAAAACAAATGGGTATAGGGGATATTTTTAAAACTGGACAATTTAAAGCCGAAATCGAATCACTCAAACAGGAAAATTTCCGTCTTCAAAGTGAATTAGATCATGCACAATCTTTATTCACTCCTGAAATGCAAAACGCACAGTCTTTACATAATTTAATCAACAAATTAAATTCGGACAAATCTGTTTTGGAATCAAACCTCGAAGAGCTTGCAAGAGATATATCACTTCACAAGCTTAATATTGAAAAATTAGATTCAGAAATTAAAAACCGGGAAAATCAAATAGTCGATTTAGATGATGAAATTCTCGTTCAAGAATTTGGATTATACCGCCCTCACTACAATTTTGCCAATGCTCTCGATTACAAAGATCGTCTTGCAGAAATACGAGCAAAACAAAAGGCTCTTATAAAAAGTAAAACGGCAGTATCCGGTGATACAAATTGGCAAGTTAACGGAAGCTCCTCGCAAGGCAAAAAAATGGTTAATGATACTCAAAAATTATTGCTCCGTGCATTTAACACCGAATGTGATGAGCTTATTGGGAAAGTAAAATACACCAACTATGATGCCTCTTTGAATCGCATCTATAAATCCGCTGAAACAATTTCTAAATTAGGGGTTATTATGAATATTTCTATAACACCTGCATATTTGAATTTAAAGGTTGAAGAACTCCGTCTTTCCTTTGAATATCAGCAAAAGAAACAGCAAGAAAAAGAGGCTCAAAAAGCTGCTCGTGCGGAATTAAGAGAAGCTGCTAGATTGCAAAAGGAAATTGAAGCACAACGAAAAAAGATTGAAAAGGAACAAACCCATTATCAAACAGCATATGATCATCTACTTGTTCAATTACAGGCAGATCCTGAAAATAAGGACTTACTCGACAAAAAAATGGATTTGGAATCTCAATTAAATGATATTGATAAAGCAATGAAAGATATTGATTACAGAGAAGCTAATCAACGTGCCGGATATGTATATGTTATTTCCAATATTGGTGCTTTCGGTCCTGATGTGTATAAAATCGGAATGACTCGTCGCCTAGATCCTCAAGATCGAGTTGACGAATTAGGGGATGCTTCTGTTCCGTTCAATTTTGATGTACACGCTATGATTTTTTCTGATGACGCTCCAGCTCTTGAAGCAGCATTACATAGAGCTTTTGAAGATCGAAAATTAAACATGGTAAATACAAGAAGAGAATTTTTCAATGTCACACTTGATGAAATTAAAGAAGTAATTAAAAAGAACTTCGATAAAACTGTAGAATTTATTGATGTTCCTGATGCTGAACAATATCGTATCAGTCAAAAAATGAGACAGCATTTAGAATAAAAAATATTTACAAAAACCGCCCCTTCGCCAAAAGGGGGCGGCACTGGAAGCACACGCCAATGTGCTTATAGAATACCTCCGAAGAGATACACTCCAAATCCAATGAATATTGTATCATCTTCGGACAGCCACTGCAAGTGGAACACACGTTCCTCGCTGGCTGTTATTTTTATACTCAAAAACAGAAAGGAAGATGATTATGTGGGTAGAAGAAAGAAAAACCGGATTCAAATTTGTTGAACGCTACACCGACCCAATGACAGGAAAAGTCAAACGAGTCTCAATTTCCATGCCAAAGAATACTGCAAAGAATCGCAAGTTGGCAGCTGCTGCGCTCCAAGAGCGCATTGATCAGGAATTAAAGACAGCATCAACGCAGAAGAAAGACCTAACCTTGAAAGAACTCACAGAGCTATACAATACTGAACAGCTGAGGACAGTCAAGCAATCTACGTACATCAGGAACTGCGGAGCGTGTAAGTCTATTGCAAAGATTCTCGGACCATCTACCATTGTATCGAAGTTAAATGCGGGATATATCAGAGAACGTTTTCTCGCTACTGGCAGAGCTCCTGGAACGCTCAACGAATGGATAGTAAGGCTCAAGGCTCTGCTGAGATGGGGATACCGTAATGATTACATTGAAGATATCTCCTATCTCAACAAGATTGAACGGTTTAAAGATGTTTCTCACCGTAAGAAGATTGAAGACAAATTTCTTGAGTCCAGCGAAGTGGAATTGTTGCTTGATGAGATGAAAGTGGAAAAATGGAAAGTGCTAACAGAATTCCTCGTCCTGTCTGGTCTTCGATTCGGTGAAGCTGCTGCGCTTGAGAAATCGGATGTTGATTTGAGAAAGCGTGTGATCCATGTCACGAAAACCTATGATGTCAACAATGACATCGTAACAACCCCAAAGACGGACTTTTCTATCCGAGACGTATATATTCAAGACGAACTGGCAAAAGTCTGTAGAAAGGCACTGAGAATGGCTCAGAACGACAATGTGATACAGTTTAGCAACCTATTGTTCACTGGTACAGTTCGTGAGCACATTGACCACTTCGCTTACAACAAATACCTCAAGGAAAATTCCATGAAAACTATCGGTAGAAGCATCACACCACACACGCTAAGACATACACACGCAAGTCTGCTTATGGAACAGGGAATTGATATCGACAGCATCTCAAAAAGACTTGGACATAATGACAGTAAGGTCACAAGAGAAATTTATTTACACGTTACGCAGAAGTTGGAAAGCAAACGAAATGAGCAGTTGAAAGAATTGAAAATTTTATAGTCTGCCCCCTTTTTGCCCCCTTTTGGAATTTTCGCAAAAGAAAAACCCCGGAAACACCGCATTCACGGGCGATTCCGGGGAAAAGTTCAAAGCTGTCTAGGGGACTTGAACCCCCGACCTCCGCCTTACCAAGGCGACGCGCTACCGACTGCGCCAAGACAGCACATTGCGTCCAAAACCGAACGCAATCATAAATATACACTACTCTGAAAGAAAAGTCAAGAAAATCTCTTATAATTGTTATAATCATTTTCTTACATCTTATAATTTTTCCGAATCAAGGACAATCGTAAACGGTCCGTCATTCAGCAGACTCACTTTCATATCCGCACCAAACCGGCCGGTTTCTACCCATTCCACACTTTCTCTGCATTTTTTAATAATATATTCATACAGGGCATTCGCTTTTTCCGGAGAACCTGCCTCGATAAAACTTGGACGATTTCCTTTTTTACAGTTTGCATATAGTGTAAACTGCGACACAAGAAGCAGACTGCCTCCCACATCTTTCAACGCAAGATTCGTCTTTCCCTGCTCATCTTCAAAAATCCGCAGACCGGTCATCTTCTTTACCATCTTATCTGCGATTTCCTCCGTATCTGATTCTGCCACACCAATCAGAACCAGGTATCCTTTCTCTATCTGTCCAAGAAGTTCACCATCCACCCGGACAGCAGCCTCTGTGACTCTCTGTATTACAAATCTCATATCTTGCTCTCCTGCTTTTTATCTGTATTTACTGTCTTGATATATACAAGCACAATTCCCACAACTGTAAGCGGCACACAGAGGAAAATCAGAAGCCCCAGCATCCAGTCCGGCATAATACTTGATTCAATATCAATCAGTACAGTTCCGAAAAGATTATAGAGCAGATGCATCAGCATAGATGCAAATAGTGTTCCATAACGATACGCTACATATCCAAGTGCCAGTCCGAGAAGCCCTGCATAGATTCCCTGAACTAAATTTTGATGAAAAATGCCGAAGCAGACTGCCTGGATCACATTGGCGATCATCCAGTGCATTCCGGTTCTCCTCAGATATCCCATAATCAGTCCACGGAAGATCATTTCTTCCACCAGCGGAGGGAGAATCAGCGTGCTGACTACCCACATCAGCGAATACTCCGTAATTCCCGAACTATCAATCATTTCCGTATAAGTTTCCATTGCCTGTGGAAATAACTGGTTGATTACTGCCATCACCAGACTCGTCACATGCTGGATTGAAAATGTAAAAACCACGAGGATCAGACACCCTGTTATATCTAACTTTTTTATTTTCACGGACAGGGAATTTTCTGTACCTTTCTGATCCACAAATGCGAAATAATACCAAAGTCCAAAAATAGCCAGCGGAATCAGATAAACCAGTACAGAATAGAAATTCATATGATCCATCAGATAATCGTAGGTCATATTCACTCCATTTGCTCCCTGAATGATTCCTCCACCGATGGACGCAGATACAGCCAATACGACCGACATTCCATTAAATACTGCCATCGTTAATCCAAATACGAGTATTGCAAAAAAACAATTTTTCCCTTTATTCATTTGTATCTCCTCTGAAAGAGCTTATTCTGATTTGTCAAGCATCTTTTCTGCCTTTGCTTTGATCCTTTGCAGGGCATTATCAATTGACTTCGGACTTTTGCCCAGAAGCTCTGCGATCGTCTTATAATCCGTTCCCATTAAATGCAGATACAGCACATGGTTCTCCAAAGGACTCAAAGTATCTTTCAACTGTTCAATAAAAACTTCCGTAAATTTCTTCCCCAAATACAGCACTTCCGGGTCATTATCACGAACCGGCTCAATGGTATCGATCAGAGGGGTTCTTCTTTCCTCTCCTTCCTGACCACTGTCATCATACAGCGATACATATGAATTTAACGGTATGTGCTTTTTTCTTTTTGATGCCTCGATTGCGGAATACATCTGTCTTGACACACAAAGTTCCGCAAAACTCGCAAAAGAAGCTCCCTGATCCGGGTCATAATCCCGGACAGCTTTGATCAGTCCGATCATCCCTTCCTGGATCAGATCTTCGTTCTCCCCGCCAAACAAATACATCGCCCTGGCTTTTTTTCTTACCATTGCTTTATACTTCATCATCAGATGATCCATAATTTCCCGGTCTCCATTACGGAAATCCCTGATAAGCTGCTCATCCGTCACTTTATCATATTTTTCCATCGGTTCTTACTCAAATGCTCCTGCGTCTACTGCCCTTTTATGATTCTCTGCCTTACGATCTCATATGCAAGAACTCCTGCTGCCACCGATGCGTTCAACGAATTGATCTGACCTTTCATCGGGATTCCTGCTACAAAATCACAGTTTTCTTTTACCAGTCTGCTGACTCCCTCCCCTTCATTTCCGATCACCAGTCCGATCGGTCCTGTCAGGTTCAGATGATACATCGGCTCACCGTCCATATCCGCACAGACAAACCAAAGCCCTTTTTCTTTCAGTTCTTCCATCGTCTTAACCAGATTCGTCACTTTGGCAACCGGAGTATAATTCAATGCTCCTGCAGAAGTCTTTGCAACAGTTGCCGTCAGCCCGACTGCCCGTCTTTTTGGAATGATTACTCCATGTGCTCCTGCAAGATTCGCTGTTCTGATAATTGCTCCAAGATTATGCGGATCTTCGATATTATCAAGGATCAGGATAAAGGGATCTTCTCCCCGTTCCTCTGCAAGTGCAAACATATCATCAACCGTTGAATATTCATACGCTGCTGCATAGGCTACCACTCCCTGATGCTTTCCGGTCTCAGAAATCTGCGACAGTCTCTCTTTTGTCACAAAATTCAACAGGGCATCATGCTTTTTTGCTTCTCTTACAATCGTTCGCACAGGACCGTCCTGACACCCATCCAGTACAAATACTTTGTCGATCGGTTTTCCTGACCGGAATGCTTCCAGTACTGCATTTCTGCCTTCAATAACCAGCGTATGGGAATTATCCTGTCCCGTATGGTTCTCTGCTTCATGATATCTCTTATTTTCCCGCATTCTTTGCTCCTTCATTTCTTTCTGTATCAAATTTTTCTTCCATAGCCTCCAGTCCGATCGTCACCAGTTCTGTCAGTCTTTCGTATTCTCCACTCAGATAAAGATGTCCGATCAGAGCCTCAAAGCCGGTTGCTCTTCTGTAGTCCGTGATCGACTGGTTTTTCGCCGGTGATACACTTCTTGCATTCCGCCCCCTCCGGTAGACTGCGTGTTCCTCCTCATTCAGATGTTCCTGCATGAACCGCATCATATAGGACTGTGCCGATGCCTGGACATACCGGCTTGTCTCCTCATGAAGACGATGGACCGGCCGGTTTCCTCTTCCGACGACCATCGTCTTTACGATCAGATCAAAGACACAGTCCCCTACATATGCCAGAACCAGTGGTGAACACTGCTTCGGGTCAATCTGCTTCATCCCCGGAATTTTCCTGATAAATGGTTCCAATCCTGTACCTACGCTTTTTTCCATTGTACTCCTTCTCTTGTATCTTTTAAGATGATTCCCTTTGCCAGAAGTTCATCCCTGATCTCATCTGCTCTTGCGAAGTTCTTAGCTTTTCTTGCTGCCTGACGTTCTTCGATCAGTGCTTCAATATCAGATGCAAGGATCTCATCTTCCTTATCCACAATAATTCCCAGAACATCCGTCAGTCTTATAAGACAGTCAAACAGATTCTGCAGATATTCTTTGGAACTTGCTCCGTCAGTTGTCGTATTCATATATTTTACAAGTTCAAATACTGCTGAAATCGCATCCGCTGTATTAAAATCATCATCCATTGCTTTCTCAAAGTTCTCGACATATGCTATCGATCCGGCAAGTTTTTTTCTCTCATCCTCACTCATATCTTCCGTTCTTGCATTATTGATGAGGAATTTCAGGTTCTCTGCTGCTGTTGTAATCCTCTCCAGCCCATTTTTAGCAGCTTCCATCAGTTCTGCACTGAAGTTCAGAGGACTTCTATAATGTGCACTGAGCATAAAAAATCTCAGAACCTGTAGATCATATTTTTCAGAAATTTCTCTTACGGTAAAGAAATTTCCAAGAGATTTGGACATCTTGCGGTTGTCGATGTTCAGGAATCCATTATGCATCCAGTATTTTGCAAACTCTTTTCCATTTGCAGCTTCACTCTGTGCAATCTCATTCTCATGATGAGGAAAGATCAGATCTTCTCCACCGGCATGAATATCAATCTGCTCGCCCAGATATTTTTTAGACATCTCTGAGCATTCGATATGCCATCCCGGACGACCCTCTCCCCATGGAGATTTCCATGCCGGCTCGCCCTCTTTCTTTGGTTTCCATAATACAAAATCCAGTGAATCTTCCTTTTCATCTTCACCGCTTACAAGCAATGCACGTCCACCGGACTGCAGATCATCCAGATTTTTATGGGACAGCTTGCCGTATTCTGCAAACTTTCTTGTTCGGTAGTAAACAGTTCCGTTCTTTTCATAGGCATAACCTTTTTCAATCAGAGTCTCGATCATGCTGATCATTCCGCCAATTTCTTCTGTTGCAAGAGGATTCTTCGTTGCCGGCTGGATATTCATTCCTTCCATATCTTTCTTACACTCTTCAATATATCTTTTGGAGATTTCTTCCGCAGTAACGCCTTCTTCATTTGCCTTTTTAATGATCTTATCATCTACATCTGTGAAATTTGATACAAAATTCACATCATAATTTTTATATTCAAAATATCTTCTTACTGTATCAAATACGATCATCGGTCTTGCATTTCCTATATGAATAAAATTGTAAACCGTAGGACCGCATACATACATTTTTACTTTTCCTTCTTCCAACGGCACAAATTCTTCTTTTCTCTTTGACATCGTATTATAAATCTTCATTTGCTGCGTCTTCCTTTCTTTTCTTCTCTAAGCATTTCATATATTCTACCATATCCTCCAACTGCTTGTGAAGTTGAATATTTTCCTGTTGGAGTTCACGGATATCATTCAGTACCGGATCCGGCAGATGGATCTGATCCATATCGCTTCGCGGAACTTTCTTATTATCCATCTTTACAATTCTGCCCGGCACACCGACCACGGTACAGTTCGGAGGAACTTCTTCAAGCACAACGGATCCTGCCCCGATCTTGGAATTTTCCCCGATCGTAAAAGAACCGATTACTTTTGCCCCTGCACTGACCATAACATTATCTTTTAAAGTAGGATGTCTCTTTCCCTGTTCTTTTCCTGTACCCCCAAGTGTTACGCCCTGATACAAAGTCACATTATCTCCAATGATCGTCGTTTCTCCAATGATCACACCACTTCCATGGTCAATAAAAAGCCCTTTTCCTATTGTGGCTCCCGGATGGATTTCAATCCCGGTCTTTCGTGCAGCCCTCTGGGAGATCCATCTTGCCCAAAAGAAATGCTTTTTCAGATACAGCTTATGTGCGATCCGATAATTCAATATGACTTTAAAACTCGGATAAAGAAATACTTCCATATTCGATTTGATCGCAGGATCACGCTCCCGTATAACCTGAATTTCATCTTTCACATACGATAATATGCTCATTTTCCTCTCTCCTAACACCCTATTCAAAAGTTTAAGAACAACAAAGACTCCGTCTCAAAATAGAGACGAAGTCTTCTCCGCGGTTCCACTCTAATAAAAGAATCCTCTTCTTTCACTTAATACACTTAACGCGTGTCAACGTATCCCGCTACTTACTCTTTCGCAGGATCAACTCCCGGGGGCACTTCACAATCTTCATAACTTAAGGATGCTTCCAGCCGATGACACCCACTCTCTGGCAGCCTGAACATAGCTACTCTTCCCGTTCCTGGTCTTTTTCTTACTCACTTACATGATGTCGGGGCAAAAGCTCCCGACTTTGATGCCTACGGATTGCTCCGTGCTACGCACTCCCACAATCCTACTCACTTACATTATCTTATTCAACTTTTCAGTTTTTGTCAACCGCATTATACAATCTCATTTAAGAAAACCCGGTTCAGTTTACAGATTTTCTCCAGTTCTGCCACCAGCCGCTCTGTTGCCATTACATCCGTCCGCTCTGCGATCTCTCTGATCGGTACAGTTCCAAATAAAAGCTGGGTCAGTGCATCGATCGGAAAAACTCCCTCGGAATCTTCCGTCTCACTCACACAAAGTTTATCTTCTCCCCAGTCACTTTTCATTCTCCATACACCACTGTTCTTCTGAAGCAAAGGATCGATCACCGCAAAGGAGCAGTCTACTTTCTCTTCCTCAGGAACTTTCATCGCAGACAGGAAAGTCGGCAGATGCGTAATCCGCGCCATGATGAGAGGCTTCTCTTCCGTCCTCACGCCATGGACATTTTCCCACAATTCCCGCATTTTCTCCGTACATCCCAGGATCTTCACCAGTTCCTTTTCTCTTCGCAGTTCTTCCACCGCCTCCAGGAATGCATCCTCTTTTTCCTGCAGGATAACCGGTTCAAGGATCTCAAGAATGTCCTCTCTTGCATAAAAGAAGACACCGACTAAATCTTTTTCTTCAAAGATCAGCCGTACTCCACCGGATTCGCTCTGCTGTTCCAGAATTTTGGTCTGATAATATACGCTGTCCCTCACTGTGCAGACTGCCCATTTCGGGGATTCATTTTTTTCAAAAAACGCAGCGATCCTTTCTGCATCTCCCAGTTCGGCATCCCGTGTAACTCTTTCCTGTCTTCCCCTGTCTCTGCTTTCTTTTTCGCCGGTTTTTTTATCTCTTTTTAAGGCAAAGAAAACGTCAGAGTCCAGTTCCATCTGTTTCTGATGATATATATATCGAAAATCATACGGGCTGTAAATTGCTTCTGCTGCCGGCATAAGAAAAGTAAAAGGATGCTTTTTCTTATTTTCCTCTTCCAGTGCCGCGATCAGAAGCTGCCGCATATACCCTCTGCTCCGGTACTCCTTTTCCGTTGCGACTCCGACAATATATTCCGAATCAAAAACCGAATCTTCCAGTTTCATCCGGTATGGATTCTTTTGCAGCATGGAACGGATTGCTCCGTCTTCTTCAACTACATAGATCACATTCTCTTTTGTCCTGATAAAATAATAATAATCTACAAATGTCTGACTGTCTTCCTTGAAAATCTTTTCCCACAAAAATCGGGTCTTTCCATGTTCTGCAGATTCCAGTTTACGGATTTCCATCCTCTTTTCCTCGTCTTTCTGATCTCACTGATTGTTCATTGCACAACAGCCTCCACACCCCGCAGCCGGTGCTGCAACATCTATACTGCTATAATTGGTATATTTCTCGATTGCACAGATTGCCTGAGAAGAAATCCCCTCACCTGTTCCGGTAAAGCCCAGGCCCTCTTCTGTCGTTGCCTTGACATTGATCTGATCGGTTTCCACGCCAAGTGCCTTTGCAATATTTTCCCGCATCTGATCAATATATGGACGCATTTTCGGACGCTGGGCAATGATCGTCGCATCAATATTTTCAACCACATATCCATTTTCATCCAGTAATGCTGCTACATGTTCCAGTAATTTGATACTTGAAATGCCTTTATACTGCGGATCTATATCTGGGAAATGCTTTCCGATATCTCCCAGTGCCGCTGCTCCCAGCAGTGCATCCATGATCGCATGCAGCAGAACATCTGCATCAGAATGTCCTAAAAGTCCCTTTTCATAAGGGATCTCAACTCCGCCAAGAATCAGTTTCCGGTCTTCTGTCAGTTTATGAACATCATATCCCATGCCTACCCGCATTTTATTTCACCTTGTCCCTTTCTGCCGGATTTTCTCCTTTACCGGCTTTTGCCTCGGTCTCCGCCTTTTCTTTATCTGCCTTTTTTTCAGCCGTCACTTTTTCCTTATCTGCCCTTTCCTTATCTGCTATTTTTTCTCCGGTGTTCACCTTGTTCTCTTTTTCTGCCTCTTTTCTTTCATTCCTGTCCGGTCCTGCCTCTACCATGACTGGTCCTTTTGATTCTTTCTTCGCATGGGATATTTCTGCCTCCTGCCATTTTATTTCATTTCCATCCGCTTCTGAAACTGAAAGCTCTTCTTCGACATTCTTCTCTTTTTTCATCTCAGCAAACACTTTTTTTGCCGCAAGAAATGCATAGACCGCTCCGACAATGACAAATATGCCACCGGCTGCTCCCATAAATCCTGAATTAGCCGGATTCTTCTGAACAACTTCAATAAAAATACTTACTCCAAGATAGATCAGATATACTCCTAATACAATTCTGATCACATTTCCACCTTTTTTATTCATAATTGGTCTCCTTTTTTCTTGTGTTCTTCACTTTTTGTATCTTCATTTCCGGGAACCGCAGATACCCGTATGCATTGGTACTCCATCCTGCACTGCCCGGGATTTCAATCTTAAATGCTCTGGTAATATGATCCAGTATCCGTGGTTCTCCGCCCGCTGTCTTCTGATAAAACCCAATGCTGGCATAAAAGATTCCCTTCTCAAAGAGCTGTAATGGCATGCTCATTTCCATATCCTGCTCTCCTGTCGCAGGAAAATCTACCGGCTTTGACCAGAATGTTCCCAATCCCGAATCACTGTCCGTACGCAGCGTCAGACGGAACATGACATTTTTCAAAGGCTGCGTGGTCCTGACTCTGATCCTCAAATCCAGTGTTTCTTCCCTTGCAAAAACCGGAGTGATCTTTCCCTTCATGGTCAGATGCTCCATAAAGAGTCCCTGATTCCGCTGAAGGTTCAGAATGCGGGCGGCACGCTGCTTTTCTGCCAGATCCATGTCAGTCTCATTTTCTCCAACTGCATGATCCATATACACTGCGATGGCACCCTCTACTTCGCCGTCATAGATCACTTTTCCCTGATCCAGCACAATACATCTGTCGCACAGTCTCCGGATCGTATTCATATTATGGCTTACATATAAAACCGTTCTGTTCTCCTTTTGTGCAACTTCCCGCATCTTATCCAGACACTTTTTCTGAAATGCCATATCACCGACCGCCAGCACTTCATCCATGATCATGATCTCGCTGTCAAGATGTGCTGCCACAGAAAAAGCCAGCTTTACAAACATACCGGAAGAATATCGCTTGACCGGTGTATCAATGAACTCCCTTACCTCCGAAAACTCAATGATCTGTTCCATTTTGCTTCTGATCTCCGCTTTTGACATTCCAAGAATCGTTCCGTTCATGTAAATATTTTCTCTTCCGGTCATCTCTCCATTAAAACCGGTTCCGACTTCCAGCATGGAAGTCACTCTTCCATAGAGGTCAATCTCTCCTTCTGTCGGTGCCGTCACCTGTGCCAGCAGTTTCAGCAGGGTCGATTTTCCTGCACCGTTACTTCCAATGATCCCACACATTTCACCCTGACAGATCGTAAGATCAATCCCGTTCAATGCCATAAATTTTTGTCCGACCAGCCGTTCATCCTGCCCGATTTTTACATTTGGATCTTCTCTGCCCCGTTTTCTTGCAAACCAGGACTGAAGATCTGCCTGCAAAGTTCTTCCCCCGATACTCCCAAGACGATACTCCTTTTTCACCCCTGAAATTCGGATCGCCAGATTTTCCTTTTCCATTCCGTCCTCCTTTACACTGTATCCATAAATGTTCTTTCCACTTTATTAAATACGACTATTCCTCCCAGCATTACCAGTATTGTAAAAAGAAGTGAAACTCCGATACTCACCGGAAGAATACTTCCTTCCCCCAGTAAAATATAGCGGAACATTCCCATCGGAGCAGTGACCGGGTTTAATAAGATTATTTTTTTCAGGATTCCTTCAGGTAAAATGCTCATTGGATAAACCACCGGTGTGCCATACATCCATAGTGACATTCCAAAGCCCACCAGTACTGAAAGATCTCTGTATTTTGTCGTCACACTGGAGATCAGAATCCCGACTCCCATCCCCATGCAGCCAAGCCATAGTAAAAGTAAAAAAATCAGAAGAAGTGCTTCCCAGTGAGGACTGACAGCCCCTTTCCATATATAATATCCGAGCAGAATCACTACCAGCAGCATTTGAATTCCAAACCGGATCACACTACAGAGAACATTGGAAATCGGAACAGTCAGTCTCGGAAAATACACTTTTCCGAACAAACGTGCATTCGATGTAAACGTTGCCGCATTTCCATTCAGACAGGAGGCAAAATAACTCCATAATGCATTTCCGCTCAGATAAAATAAAAGCTGCGGAATCCCGTCCGTTCCAAGTTTCGCAATATTTCCAAATACAACCATATACATAACACTGGTCAACAATGGATTGATAAAAAGCCATAACGGACCTAAGATCGTCTGCTTATAACTTACCGTAAAATTCTTCTGCGTAAATAAAAAGATCAGATCCCGATACTGCCATACTTCGTTCAACTTCAGGTCAAACCAGTTATGTCTTGCGGAGATGTGCTTATGATACTTTCTTTCGTACAAAATATTGTTCCTCCTGATTCTCTCATCTTTTCAAGTATACACCATCCGGTATCGCAAATACAACAGTGATCATTCGGAACGGATGCAGCTTATCAGGAGGCAACAAAAAAGAAGCCCCTCAGAGCTTCTCAGACCAAGTAGCGGGAACTGGATTTGAACCAGCGACACCACGGGTATGAACCGTGTGCTCTAGCCAACTGAGCTATCCCGCCATATTAAATTGGTATGGGGCCTACAGGGCTCGAACCTGTGACCCTCTGCTTGTAAGGCAGATGCTCTCCCAGCTGAGCTAAGACCCCATATACCTGTATCTCTTGCGGTTCTGATTACTCTTTCCCGCAACCGACTTGTTTATTATACTATCATCTCATCGCAAATGTCAACACTTTTTTCAATTTTTTTAATTATCGTCTCCGACTTTTTCCATCCTTGCCTGACTTTTACGATCCTCAACTGCAGAATTTACAGAAAGACGGTTCTAAAAGCAGAAAAGTCCAGCAATCGCTGAACTTTTCTACAATCTGCAATATTTTACCGCAATTATTATTTAAAATATTTTACACCTGATTCAAAAATCTTCAGATCCTGTTCTCCATAAATATTGATCGCAACATGATCCCCACGACGTTCTGAATGAGCCATCTTACCAAGTACACGTCCGTCCGGGCTTGTGATACCTTCAATCGCACGATAGGAACCATTGACATTCCACTCTTCATTCATACTGATCTTACCTTCAGGATCACAGTACTGTGTTGCAACCTGGCCGTTAGCGAAAAGCCGGTCCAGCCATTCCTCACTTGCAACGAATCTTCCTTCTCCATGGGAAGCCGGATTCGTATAGACTCCGCCAAGCTCTGCTCCCTGCAGCCATGGGGACTTATTGGTTACAACTTTCGTATAAACCATCTTAGAAATATGACGGCCGATGGTATTGTATGTCAGGGTCGGTGAATCTTCCGTCTGACCTATGATCTTACCGTATGGTACAAGCCCCAGCTTGATCAGTGCCTGGAATCCATTACAAATTCCCAGTGCCAGTCCGTCTCTTTCATTCAACAATTTCTCTACCGCTTCTTTAATCTTTGCATTCTGGAATGCTGTTGCAAAGAACTTGGCAGAACCATCCGGTTCATCTCCTGCACTGAATCCACCCGGGAACATGATCATCTGTGCCTGTCCGATGGCTTTTTCAAATTCACCAACAGATCCTCTGATATCCTCTGCGTCCAGATTACGGAATACTTTCGTAATCACCTTTGCTCCTGCCCGCTCAAATGCACGTTTACTGTCGTACTCACAGTTCGTTCCCGGGAAAACAGGAATAAAGACAGTCGGTCGTCCGATCTTATGGCTGCAGATATGGATATCTGCTGTATTAAACAACTTTTCTTCTACTTTTTTATCAGAATCTGCTGCAGACTTTGTTGCAAATACTTTTTCAAGAGTACCTGTCCATGCCTGTTCTGCCTCTTTCAGACTGATCGTTACATCCCCATATGCCAGCACTGCTTCCTCAGTTACTGCTCCGATCTCTGTATAGCCGGCCACAAGGTTCTCCACTTCTCCCGCAGGTACCTCTGCAATGAGATCACCAAATGCCGGTGCGAACAGATCCTTTTTGTCCACCGTTGTCTCAAGCTGAACTCCCAATCCGTTACCAAATGCCATCTTACTTACAGCACTGGCAATTCCATGACGATCAAGTGCATAAGCGGAAACGATTCTTCCTTTCTGAATATCTTCATGGATCTTTCCATACTGCTCCATCACTTTCTCATAAACCGGAAGATCATTTTCATCTCTCTCAATCTTAAGCCATACAAGCTTATTTCCTGCTTTTTTCAGTTCAGGTGTGATGATATCCTGCTCCAGTGCCATATCGACTGCAAAAGATACCAGCGTCGGAGGAACATCAATATCCTGGAATGTTCCGGACATACTGTCCTTACCTCCGATTGACGGAAGACCAAATCCGATCTGTGCCGCATACGCTCCGAGCAATGCAGCAAAAGGCTGGCTCCATCTCTTCGGATCTTCGGTCATTCTGCGGAAATACTCCTGGAATGTAAAACGGATCTTACTATAATCTCCACCGGCTGCCACGATCTTTGCAACTGATTCTGTCACCGCATAAACTGCTCCGTGATACGGACTCCAGCTTGACAGATACGGATCAAATCCATAACTCATCATGGATACGCTGTCCGTTGTACCATTCTGTACCGGAACTTTTGCCACCATCGCCTGCGTCTCTGTCATCTGATATTTTCCGCCATGAGGCATGAACACTGATCCGGCTCCGATGGAACCGTCAAACATTTCCACAAGACCCTTCTGAGAGCATACATTTAAATCAGAAAGAGTATTCAGCCAGGTCTCTTTTACATCTTCTACTTCTTTTTTGATAAAAAGGCTGTCTTTTCTGGACGGCATCTCTACTTCTACGTCTGTCTCCTGATGTGCCCCGTTGGTATCAAGGAATGCACGGGAAAGGTTTACAATCTCTTTTCCTCTCCATACAAGAACCAGTCTCGGATCTTCCGTAACGACTGCTACAACCGTTGCCTCAAGATTTTCCTCTTTCGCATATGCCATAAATTCATCTACATCTTTCGGATCGACAACGACTGCCATTCTTTCCTGGGATTCGGAAATCGCGATCTCTGTTCCGTCCAGTCCTGCATATTTCTTTGGCACTTTATCCAGCTCTACCCGCAGTCCGTCTGCCAGTTCTCCGATGGCAACTGAAACTCCTCCGGCACCAAAGTCATTACACTTTTTAATCAGATGGCTGACTTCTTCTCTGCGGAACAGACGCTGGATCTTACGCTCTGTCGGTGCATTTCCCTTCTGCACTTCAGCTCCGCATGTCTCGATGGACTCCTCTGTATGAACCTTGGAAGAACCTGTTGCTCCTCCGCATCCGTCACGACCGGTACGACCACCCAGCAGGATAATGATATCGCCCGGATCAGAATTTTCACGGATCACTGCACGTCTCGGTGCTGCACCAAGCACTGCTCCGATCTCCATACGCTTTGCGACATAATCCGGATGGTAGATCTCTTTTACCAGTCCGGTTGCAAGACCGATCTGGTTTCCGTAAGAACTGTATCCATGTGCAGCCTCACGCACCAGCTTTTTCTGTGGAAGCTTTCCTTTCAGTGTCTCGTTCGCTGAAACCGTCGGGTCAGCCGCTCCCGTCACACGCATCGCCTGATATACATAAGTACGTCCTGACAGCGGATCACGGATTGCACCGCCAAGGCAGGTAGCTGCTCCACCAAACGGCTCAATCTCTGTCGGATGGTTGTGCGTCTCATTTTTAAAATTGATCAGCCATTCTTCCTCGACACCGTCTACCTTGATCGGTACAACGATACTGCACGCATTGATCTCATCGGACTCTTCCTGATCTGCAAGCTTTCCTTCTTTTTTTAGACGACGCATTGCCATCAGTGCCAGATCCATCAGGCATACAAACTTATCTTCTCTTCCTTTAAAGATCTCACTGTGATCTTTCAGATACTCTTTATATGTATCCTCGATGGCATCTCTGTAATCTCCGTCATCAAATTTTACATCTTTTAATTCTGTAGAAAATGTCGTATGACGGCAGTGATCTGACCAGTAAGTATCCAGTACACGGATCTCTGTCATCGTCGGATTCCGGTCTTCCTCTCCATGATAATACTTCTGGATATGCTGGAAATCTTTAAACGTCATCGCAAGACCAAGTGAATCATACAACTCTTTCAGTTCTGCCTCCGGCATATCTTTAAATCCGTCAAATACCTTTACATCTGCCGGTTCTTCAAATACTGTTACCAGTGTCTCCGGCTTCTCTGCAGCAGCTTCTCTTGAATCTACCGGATTGATGCAGTGATTCTTGATTGCTTCAAACTCTTCCTCTGATATATTTCCCTCGATCACATAAGTTACCGCTGTACGGATCACCGGTGTCTCATCTTCTTTGATAAATCTGATACACTGTTCTGCTGAATCTGCTCTCTGGTCAAACTGTCCCGGAAGAAATTCAACTGAAAAGCACCGATCTGTCTCATTCTTTGTAAAACTTTCTCTGTAAAGGATATCGACCGGAGGCTCTGCAAACACTCCGCCACATGCTTTTTCAAATGTCTCATCTGATATATTTTCTGCGTCATACCGGATCAGAACCCGTACCCCGGTCACATCTTTAATTCCGAGATAATGACGGATCTCATGTCCAAGCCCTTTCGCTGTTACGGCAAATTCCGGCTTTTTTTCCACATACACACGCTTTACATTACTCATATACAATCTCCTTTTCCTCTTATGTGCTTATTCCTTCACACCAAATTAGAATGAACCTGTTATGCTTATCGTATCATATAATTGCACATCCGTATAATTAATAAATTTAAACTTTATCATAAGCATTTCTAATCAGTTATCCATCCGGAAAGTTTCCACGGAACTTCTCATTGTTTCTTTTCTGCTTTTCACCCATAAAAATCCTCCGGTGATAACTGCACCTGCACCGAAAATCCACATGGACCACATTGCCATATCTGAAAAAAAGCCCTCCGGCAACATTCGGATCATATAGTCTTTTTCTGCATCAAACATCCACAGCCGGTTCGTAAAAACTTTTTCATGAAACCATGTAAACCAGTAATCAAAGTTCCGGCTGACCACAAATCCGGCCACAACGCCTGCCAGTAAAATCAGCCCCGCAATATTCCGGTACACTTTCCATAAGACCTTCCACAAAATTGTTTTTTCAGCACCTGTTTTTTCACAGAAGAAGCAGATCAGCAGAAATATAAAAGAAAAACTTGCGGTCACTCCTGCCATAAACCGGACTCTCTTGCTCCAGTCAAAAATCTGCTTTACATCCTTCATATGCAGCCGATCCTGCTCATTAAAAAAATCTCTCCATATTCCGTCCACCGTAGTCTCTGCTTTCAGTTCTTCATGCTCTCCATTTAAATATGCCATCATCTCACGGGTTACATAAATTGTATCTCCCATTGTCATGTTCAATTCATCTAATACCCCGTATTTTTCATATTCCGCCCGGTACAGATCAACATCCGAATAAAGTACGAGTCGGACACTCGTGACCAGCCACACCGCTAAAAAAGAAACCGTCAGGATCAGTCCCAGGGTCCGGCTTAAAATCAGATTTATTTTGCTTTTCACTTTTTCAGAAGATGAGACCCGTTTTTTCACAAATTTACTCCTTTTTGTTGTATTCTTTATGTATTTATCTTATAATACTATTATTACTTATTAGGAGGTCTAATAATATGATGGATATAAATTATGAACTATATAAGGTATTTTACCATGTTGCAACTACGCTGAATTTTTCAGAGGCGTCCAAGCAGCTTTTTATTTCTCAGTCTGCTGTAAGCCAGTCGATCAAGACACTGGAGCGGAAACTGGATCAGACACTCTTTATCAGAAGCACCAAAAAAGTCCAGCTCACCCCGGAAGGTGAGATCCTGCTCCGCCATATTGAACCGGCTATGAATCTGATCCAAAAAGGAGAGGCACAGCTTCTTGATGCAGCTTCTACCGGAGGTCAGATCCGTATTGGTGCGAGTGATACAATTTGCAGATACTTTCTTGTACCATACCTTGAAAAGTTTCACAAAATGTTCCCCAATGTACATATCAAAGTGATCAATCAGACTTCTCTGCATTGTACGGAACTGCTCAAGAACGGGCTGGTAGATCTCATTGTGGTCAATTATCCCAATGCCAGCCTGAATAATATTTCCGCATCCATGAAGATCAAGAATTTCCGTGATGTATTTATTGCAGGGAATAATTACGGAGATTTAAAAGAAAAAAAGATCTCTCTCTCAGACCTTCTTGCTTATCCGATCCTCATGCTGGATAAGAACAGTACCACCAATGAATTTCTCCACCGCCTGTTCCAGCAGCATCAGTTAGACCTTGTTCCTGAGATTGAGCTGACAAGCAACGATCTTCTGATCGACCTTGCACGCATCGGACTCGGAATTGCATTTATTCCTGATTACTGTATCTCCAAAGAATCTGACGGTATCTTCACCCTGGATATGAACGAAGAGATGCCGGAGCGTTCGCTGGTCATCGCATACAATGAGCAGCTCCCGCTTTCCAAGGCAACGCAGGAATTTCTGAGTTGCTTCCATCCGGTGGAAGAGTAATCCATTGGAAGAAGAATCCGGTGGAAGAATCAGTCTCATCCCCTCCTGCATCCGGTCTGCCCGGTTTCCCGGACACATTTTCCGGATCAGGTGGGATCTTTTTTCCAAAATTCTGTCAGCAGCTCTGTCACATTTTCCATCGTACATCTTCTACAGTCCGACCATTCTCGCGGAAACATTTTCCTATAATGCGGGCTTTGGAATCTTTCATCCATCAGAAGAATTACCCCTTTATCTTTTTCCGTACGGATCACACGCCCCGCTGACTGAAGTACTTTGTTCATTCCGGGATAGAGATAGGCATAGTCAAATCCCTCTGCTCCAAAATACTGCTTCAGGATCTCCCTTTCATTGCACACCTGCGGGATTCCTGTTCCCACGATCATGGCTCCGATCAGACGATCCTGCGTCAGGTCGATCCCTTCCGAAAAAACACCGCCCATCACGCAGAATGCCACCAACGTCCCGTCCTGCTCTTTTTCAAATTTTTTCAGAAATTCTTCCCGTTCTTCCTCATCCATATACTGCGACTGAAGCAGCACTTCACTTTTCTTCCCAAGCTCCAGGAATTTTTCATACACTGCCTCCATCAGCCGGTATGACGGGAAAAAGGCCATATAATTTCCCTCTCTGCTATCCAGTGTCTTTCCGATATATTGTGCGATCCTGCTGTACATCTCTTCCCCACGGCTCGTGTACTTTGTACTGACTCCATCTGTCAGCAGTACTCTCCGATTCTCTGCAGGGAAAGTCGATTCTGCATAGACTGCATAATCGTCCTGATCCACAGATAACAGAGATTTATAATATTGTATCGGCAACAGCGTAGCAGAAAAAAAGATCGTACTGTTTCCCTGTTCCAGGCAATTCTGAAGATTCTCTGCCGGGTTGACACAGAAAAGTTTCACCATAAATTTTCCATCCGACTGCATTTCGCTGTATATCACATAATTTTTATCCAGCAGATCATGGATATTCAGAAAACTTCGTAATGCAAAGAACAATTGAAGGATCTCTTCTTCCGTTTCATCCTGCCTTCCCTGCTCTCTCTGTTCTTCTAAATAACGTTCCATTTCAGTCAGAAGATTCATCGCCTTCAACGCAAGGACAGATACACTGTCCAGGATCTGATAATTTTCACACTCTCTTTTCAGTTCCAGAAGTGCCTTGTTCATGCTCTCCAGACTTCTCGTCAGCTTTTTATCTTTTCCTTTTACAATTTTTTTCACTTCAAGAACATCTTCCTTATACAGGCTTGCACTGTACATCTCGCGTCCACGTTCCACAAGGTTGTGAGCTTCGTCAACCAGGAACAGATAGTGATTATTTCCTCCGTCTGCGAAAAATCTTTTCAGATGTGCATTGGGATCAAATACATAATTATAATCACAGATAATTCCATCTGCCCACACCGAAAGATCCAATGCAAATTCAAAAGGACAGACCTGGAACTTTTCTGCCTGTTCCTCGATCTCCTTTCTCCCCATTCCACCGCCATTTTTCAAAAGGTCATAGACTGCATCATTAACCCGGTCAAAATGTCCTTTTGCATAGGGGCAGGCCTGCGGATTACACTCTGCTTTTTCACAAAAGCAGATTTTTTCTTTGGCTGTCAGAGTCACCGAACGGAACTTCAGCCCCTTTTCCTTTAAAATAAAAAAAGCCTGCTCGGCAACCGTCCTTGTGATCGTCCTTGCAGTCAGATAGAAAATCTTCTCGCCCAGACCTTCTCCCATCGCCCTGACAGCAGGATAGAGAACTGCCATCGTCTTTCCTGTCCCCGTCGGTGCCTGGATAAAAAGCTTTTTCTTTCTTGCGATCGTACGATATACAGATGCGGCAAGATTGAACTGTCCCTCCCTGTATGAAAATGGAAATTTCAGATTGCGGATCGTCTCATCCCGCATCTGCTCCCATTCAATCTGAAGCCTGGCCCATTTTTCATATCTATGCACCAGTTCTTCAAACCAGCTTTTCAGATCTTCCAGTGTATACTCTTCTTTAAACCGTCTTATTTCTTCAGTATCCAGATGACAATACGTCATCTGGATACTGATCTTTTCCAGTTCTTTTTCTTTTCCGTAAATATATGCATAGCATTTTGCCTGTGCCAGATGTACTCCTGCCGGTTTCTGAATCTGTTCCAGATTCCTCAGGACTCCCTTGATCTCATCCACCGTCACCTGCTGCAGCTTTCCGTCTGAAGTTTCATCTACAATAATCCCATCTGCTCTGCCTTCTACCCTCAGAGTAAATCCCTGACAGGGAACAGAAATCTTCAGCGATACTTCTGCCTGATATCCCAATCCCATACTTTTCTGGATCTTCCGGTGAAGCCGGCTTCCCATTAACATCGCATCCTTTTCCGCAGTCCCTGCCGTAATACGATTGTCAATGTCTCCTTCTTTTAAAATAAATTCCACGAGATTTCTGACCGAAATCCTGACAACTTTTTCTCCTGATTCCAATTAATCCACCTTTTCTGTCACATCCGGGCGTGCTACTTCTGCGATGGTCTTCGTAAGACCTGCAATGCCCTGCAGATCAGAAGGAATAATGATCTTTGTTGCCTTGCCGTCAGCCGCTTTCGCAAATGCCTCCAGACTCTTCAGTGTCAGCACTGCCTCATCTGCACCGGCTTCCTTGATATACTCGATACCTTCCGCAGTCGCTTTCTGCACAGTACGGATGGCTTCTGCCTGACCTTCTGCCTCTTTGATCCGCTTCTGCTTTTCAGCTTCCGCTTTCAGGATCGCTGCCTGCTTGGATGCCTCTGCCTCCAGAATCACCGACTCTTTCTCACCTTCTGCTACAAGGATCGTAGATTTCTTTTCACCTTCCGCACGGAGGATTGCTTCTCTTCGTTCACGCTCCGCCTTCATCTGCTTCTCCATGGCATCCTGAATTGCTTTCGGAGGCATAATATTTTTCAACTCTACACGGTTTACTTTAATTCCCCATTCATCTGTCGCAATATCCAGGATCGTACGCATCTTGGAGTTGATCGTCTCACGGGAAGTCAGTGTCTCATCCAGTTCCAGATCACCGATAATATTACGCAGCGTTGTTGCTGTCAGATTTTCGATCGCCGCAATCGGGCTTTCTACCCCGTATGCATACTTCTTCGGGTCAGTGATCTGATAGAATACGACGGTATCAATCTGCATCGTAACATTATCTTTTGTAATTACTGCCTGCGGTTCAAAGTCAACGACCTGTTCTTTCAGTGAGACTCTTCTCGCGACACGATCCAGGATCGGCATCTTAAAATGAAGTCCTACCCCCCAGGTTTCTTTATATCCTCCAAGTCTTTCAACTACATACGCATGTGCCTGTGGAACAATCTTGATATTGCTCACGATCAGTAAGATCGCAATTCCAAGTATGATCACCCAGACAATTAAAATAGCTAATCCCATGATTTCTTTTCCTCCTTAACCGGTCTTAAGATTAATTTTACACCGGAGATTGCCGTCACCGTTGCAAGACTGCCTGCTTTGATCTTCTGATCGTCTTTTTCTGATCTGGCAGTCCATTCCAGCCCGTTGGCAAATGCCGCACCGGTCTGTTCATAATTATCCACCTGCTCCGTTACCCTGACCGTCCTGCCGATCAGTTCATCACAATTTGTCTTTTCATGATGCCTGTTGATATATCTCGTTGCAAAAGGCCTCGTAAAAATCAGGAGCAGAACTGATACCACGATAAACGCAATACACTGCCATGCAACTGTTGCTCCGGCAAGAGCAACAAATAATGCGATCAACGCACCTCCGGCAAGCCAGATACTGGTCAGTCCGACTGTGGCAAGTTCTACAACAAGAAATAGGATCATCAGTCCAAGCCACAGAAAAACTTCTTTTTCCATATAACTCCTTTCCCTGCTTCTCTTTTGTATTCATAATATGAGCAGTCATGTTATTATTATCATAATCGTATTTTCTCTTTTATACAACTTATTTTTCTTTTAAGTTTCTAAAAAAAGTCGCGAAAAGAAAAAAAGAAGAAAACCGCCCCGGAAAGACATCTCAATCCCCCGGTTCGGTAATCTTCTTTCTGCAAAATCAATAACTTATTCGCACTCTCTGATCCTCTTTCTCAGTGGCAATACAAGTGCCGGAGATACAGACAGCTCGTCCAGTCCCATCTTAAGAAATTCTTCCGTAAGTTCAAGATCTGCACCAAGCTCTCCACAGATACCGATCCATTTTCCCTCTGCATGTGCATTGTCTGCCGCCATTTTGATCATGGCAAGCACTGCCGGATGATGCGGATCATAAAATGTATCCAGCTTCTGGTTCTGACGGTCGATCGCCAGTGTATACTGCGTCAGGTCATTCGTTCCCACACTGAAGAAATCCACTTCCTTCGCAAGTTCACGGCTTATCATCACTGCTGCCGGTGTCTCGATCATGACACCAAGCTCTACATCCTCTTTATAAGGGATGCCCTCTGCCTTCAGTTCTGCCTGCACTTGTGCAATGATCTCTTTGATCTTCTTTACTTCACTTACAGAAATGATCATCGGGAACATAATAGACAGATTTCCATATACTGCTGCACGATAAAGGGCACGTAACTGAGTCTTGAAGATTTCCGGTCTTGTCAGACAGATACGAATTGCTCTGTATCCCAGTGCCGGGTTCTCTTCTTTGTCAAGATTAAAATAATCTACCTGCTTATCTGCTCCAATATCAAGTGTACGGATGATAACTTTCTTTCCTGCCATGCTTTCCGCAACCTGCTTGTATACTGCAAACTGCTGCTCCTCTGTAGGAAATGTGCTGTTCTCAAGATAAAGGAACTCACTTCTGAACAGACCGATTCCACCTGCATCATTTTTAAGTACTGCTCCAAGGTCGGAAACATTTCCAATGTTCGCATAAACATTGATCTTCTGACCGCTCCTGGTCACATTTTCCTTTCCCTTTAACTGATTCAGAAGCTCTTTCTGCTCCAGATCCTTTGCACGCTTCTCCTGCATTCTGGCAAGTGTCTCTTCATCTGGATCTACATAGAGGATTCCCGTAAATCCGTCAATCACTGCCATCTTTCCGTCATACTGAGATGAAAGAGTTTCTCCCAGACCGATCACTGCAGGGATATTCATGGTTCTCGCAAGGATGGCTGTATGGGAATTAGCTGAACCGTACATCGTCGCAAATCCAAGTACCTTACTCTTATCCAGCTGAACTGTCTCACTTGGAGCAAGATCATCTGCTGCAATGATACACGGCTCAGTCATCTCTTTTACTCCTGCACTGACTCCACAGAGAATATCCAGCACACGCTCCGATACATCTTTTACATCGGCTGCTCTTCCCTGCATATAAGCATCATCCATTGATGCGAACATCTGTGCAAAGTTATCCGCTGTCGTCGCAACGGCATACTCCGCATTTACTTCCTGAGAACGGATAATATTTTCAATTGATTCAAGATAATCCAGATCTTCAAGCATCATCTGATGGATCTCAAAGATCATGGCATTTGCTTCTCCCACATCTTCCAGAGCTTTCTCATAAAGCTCTTTTAACTGGTCAACTGCCTGACCTTTTGCGGCTTCAAAGCGTTTCCATTCTGCATCTGCATCACTGATATGCTCTCTTTTGATGACTTTTTCATTTCTCTTATAGAACATCAGTTTTCCAATGGAAACACCGCCAAACACGCTTTTCCCCTGAATTGTTATCATAATTATAAGTTCTCCTTGAAGAATGCCTCTAATTCTGCTGTTGCTGTCTCTTCGTCCTCTCCGTCTACCTTAATCGTAACTTCTTCGCCTGTCTTAACACCAAGCCCCATAACTCCGAAGATTCTCTTCGCATCAGCACTCTTCTCACCTTTTACGATCGTAACTGCTGACTTATATCCTGCTGCCTGCTTTACAAGGATTCCTGCAGGTCTTGCATGGATTCCTTCCGGGTCTGTTACCACATATTTAAATTCTTTCATAGTTATATCCTCCTTTTATTAAGACGTTGCGTTCATTATATAACACATCCCATCATTTTTCAATCAGCTTTCAGTGGTTTTTTCAACAAAACGATTCCTGCCATTCCCACAACTGCTCCGATCAGGATTGCTAAAAGGAACATCGGACCATGATCGATAATACCGATTACGAAAATTCCTCCGTGAGGTGCTCTTGAACCGCAGCCAAATGCCATGGAAAGGGCTCCTGCAATTGCTGAACCAACCACACATGGTGGGATGATTCTCAGCGGATCCGATGCAGCAAACGGAATCGCTCCTTCTGTGATAAAGGAAAGTCCCATAATGTAATTTGTCACGGTTGTCTGCTGTTCACTCTTTGTAAAACGGTTCTTAAAGAAAGTCGTTGCCAGAGCAATCGCGAGCGGAGGAACCATACCACCTGCCATAACTGCCGCCATCATATCGAACTGTCCGCTGGCAATTGACGCTGTGCCAAATACATAGGCTGCTTTATTGAATGGTCCTCCGAAATCGATTGCCATCATACCGCCAAGAACTGCTCCCAGTGTGATCTTACTGCCCTCTCCCATGTTCGTCAGGACATTATTAAGCCATGTATTGAATGCTCCCATCGGTGGATTTACAATAAAGATCATGATTGCTCCCATTGCTACGATCCCCAAAAACGGATACAGCAGAACCGGTTTTGTCCCCTCAAGTGCATGAGGAAGTTTTTCTAACAGTTTCTTGATCAGGACCATCAGATAACCTGCTACAAAACCCGCGATCAATGCTCCGAAAAATCCTGAAGAAACCCACTGATCTTCCGGCAGGAAAATACTTGTTCCTGCTTTTGCAAGCAGACCGCCTACAATACCGGGCATCAGTGCCGGTCTTTCCCCGATCGCCATTGCAATATATCCTGCAAGGATCGGGAACATCATTCCAAACGCTGTATTTCCGACTGTATTAAAAAACTTTGCAAGTGCAGTTCCATTTCCGAATACATCTGTTCCCGCATTTGCCCCGTCACAGATAAATGAAAGGGCGATCAGGATACCGCCACCGATAACGAACGGAAGCATATGGGATACTCCATTCATCAGTGCTTTATAAAGCTTTCTTCCAAGGCTCTCATCGCCTATGCCGGCGTTCTCTTCTCCTTTGCCATCATTATGATATACCTTTGCCCTGCCATTGATGATGTCTTCGATCAGTTCCTGTGGTTTATGGATTCCGTCTGCTACTTTCGTGACAATGACCGGCTTTCCGTCGAATCGTGCCATTCTGACTTCCTTGTCCGCTGCCACGATGATTCCGTCACAGGCAGCAATTTCTTCCGCTGTCAGGACATTTTTATCGCCACCCGAACCATTTGTCTCAACTTTGATCGTATAACCCAGCTCTTTTGCTGTATTTTCCAGACTCTCTGCCGCCATATATGTGTGGGCGATCCCGGTCGGGCATGCAGTCACTGCCAGAACACGATATCCACTGTCCGGTACATTCACTGCCTTCTCTTCCTCTGCTTCATTTTTCGCATTTTCTGCCCGATCCACAACTGCAAGGAATTCTTCTACTGTCTTTGCTTTCAGAAGATTCTGCTTAAAGGATTCATCCATTAAAAGCATGGAAAGTCTGCTCAGTACTTCAAGATGTACATTGTCTTCTGTATTCGGTGCAGCAATCAGAAATACCAGATCCACCGGCTGTCCGTCCAGTGCATCATAATCTACACCGGCAGGAATCACCATTGCTGCAAGCCCCGGTGCATTAACTGCATCGGTCTTTGCATGAGGGATTGCAATTCCTTCCCCGATTCCCGTCGTTCCTTCTTCCTCACGGGCAAAGACCCCTGCTTTATATTTTTCAACATCTGTCACATTACCGCCCTTTTCCATCAGGGCTACCATCTGTTTGATGGTCTCTTCTTTCGTCTGCGGTGTACCATTTAGTTCCACACTGCACGCCTTGAGCAAATCTGTAATCCTCATACTCATTTCCTCCTATATACCATACTCTTTTTCCGTACGTTCCAGTTTCTCTGTAATTTCTTCTCTGGTTGCAAGCCAGGATACAAAGGCTGTCGCACTTCCTGCTGCTGTCCCCAGTTCCAGTGCCTTTTCATAATCACCGGTATTCAGCCATCCTGCAAGGAATCCTGCTACCATGGAATCCCCTGCTCCAACAGAGTTGACCACCGTTCCTTTTGGTGGTTTTTTACTGCTTACAGTTCCGTCTTCCGTTACCAGGATCGCACCGTCCCCTGCCATCGATATGAGAACATTGACTGCTCCCATCTCCTGAAGTTTTTTTGCATACTCCACGATATCTGCTTCACTTTCCAGTACCTTGCCGAAGATCTCACCCAGTTCATGATTATTCGGCTTGATCAGGAACGGGTGATATTTCAGAACATTCACCAGCAGATCCTTTGTCGCATCCACCGCAATCCTGATCTCTTTTCCCTGAAGTCTTTCCATGATCCGTTCATACATATCCCCCGGAAGTGTATTCGGGATACTTCCGGCAAGTACAAGTACATCTCCTGCCGTCAGCTTATCCAGTTTCTGATAGAGTGCCTCAATCGCTGTATCTGTAATAACCGGTCCCTGTCCGTTGATCTCACTTTCCTCATTTGATTTCACTTTCACATTGATTCTGGTCAGCCCTTCTTCCAGCGGGATAAAATCCGTATAGCATCCGAATTCTTCCAGCATGGTTTCCATCTGCTCTCCGGTAAAACCGGCCTTGAATCCAAGAGCTTTGCTCTTGTGTCCCAGATTAGAAAGGATTACGGATACATTATTGCCCTTTCCACCCGGATAAATTTTTTCTGATGTTGTCCTGTTCACTTCCCCAAGTGTCAGGTCATCGACCTGAATTACATAATCAAGAGAAGGATTAAATGTTACTGTATAAATCATGCTTTCACCTCTACAATATTTTTTTCCTTTTTCAGATCCTTATCCGTAAGTTCTGTAGTGATTAATTTTGCCTGATCGAATTTTGCAAACGTAACCGGAGCGATTTGACCGATTTTACTTGAATCTGCCAGAATATAGCATGTTCTGCACCGTTCCATGGCAGCTTTTTTTATCATCGCTTCCGCAGGATCGGGCGTCGTAAACCCATGCTTTTTATCTACACCATTCGTTCCAAAAAATCCTTTTGTAAAATTATACTTTTTCAGATCCTCCACAGCCTGACTTCCGATCACCGCATCCGTTGCTCCTTTAAACATCCCTCCAACCAGATAGACAGTAATCCCTTTCTTTGTCAGGCTCTGTGCATGGGCAATCCCATTCGTCACAAATACCGCCCCACTGCCGGTCATGTATTTTAGCATCTGTGCAATACTGCTTCCCGAATCCAGATAAACAAAATCTTCTTTCTCGATCAAGGATGCCGCATACTTTCCGATCAGGGATTTTTCATCTACATTCTGTGTCATCCGCGATGTGATTTCTACATCTTTGGTTGTATAATCCATCTCCAAAGCCGTCGCCCCACCATGAACTTTCACCAGTAATCCCTTTTCCGCAAGTGCTGTCAGGTCTCTTCGGATCGTCGATTCTGAAGTTGCCAGTCTCTCCGTAAGTTCCTGCACTGTGACCGATTTTTCCTCTCCGAGCATTCTCAGAATCTCGGCAAACCGCTCTTCCGTAAGCATCTCTGCACCTCCTTCTTTCATTTCTCTGCCCTTATAATAAAATCATTTTCAGTCACAGTCAATCATTTTCAGTCATTTATTTTCACGAATAATCACTTTCGGCATTTCGCATAATTTTAGCACATTATTTTTGTGTAATTTTACAACCTCAATCAGATTTGCATTGACTTTTATTGTTAAATATGCTATTCTAAAACGGTATCGGGTTTTTGATTCCCGGTCTAACAACTTATTTTTTTATGGAGGGCAACAACAATGACAGGTACAGTAAAATGGTTTAACAACCAGAAGGGTTATGGATTCATCTCCGACTCTGAAGGAAATGACATCTTCGTTCACTATTCAGGACTGGTGATGGATGGATTCAAATCACTTGAAGAAGGTCAGGCTGTAGAGTTCGATGTAACAGAAGGAGCTAAAGGACCTCAGGCAACAAATGTAGTAAAACTTTAATCAAATATTCATTGTACCTTTTAATTATTATAGATAAGCTCGAATTTAAGATACCAGGGTCACAAGGTCTGACACCACGTGTACTCGCACAC
>OIZB01000275.1_pt1 | contig 47312 bp, 56 predicted proteins | sample 1588401 | NCBI WGS metagenome assembly OIZB01 (sample SAMN03283270) | human gut metagenome | biome: human-associated habitat; material: feces | host: Homo sapiens | place: USA | collected 2013
CGGCGGCCCAGCATCGTGTCCTCGTCCTCCAGGTCGCCGCGATCCTCCCACAGCTCGCCGAAGCAGGTGTTGTAGACGACCTGCATCTTGCGGGTACTGCCGATGGCGTTCAGGTATTTCAGAATGATGGATTCCCAGCTCGCCCACTGGCTGACAAAGGCGTTCAGCCAGAACGAGCGCGTGCCCTGCTCATAGGCGGCGGGGTTGTCCGCCTCCCATCTTGCCGGGGCGCGCTTCATTTCCGCCTCGGTGGAGATGCAGCCGCAGCCGGGGCAGGCATAGCAGACGCTGCGGACCTTGTAGGTCTTTTTCCCCGCGACGATGATCTCGTCGTGCTCAAAGCGGATGTCCGCCCATTGGATCTCGTGATACTCGCCGCAATGAGGGCAGCGGGATTTCCACCGCTCCATCGTGCCTGTCGCGTAGGCAGCTTCAATGGCGCTGGCGTTTTTGACGGTGGGTGTGGACACCTCACCGCTTTTCGCGTTGTAGAATGTCGTCTGCCGCGCCATCGCCAGATCCCACGGGTCGCCCTCGTTACCAGCAGACAGCGCCCAGCGGTCGCGCTCGTCGCCCAGCACATAGCGGATAGGCTTTGACGCCAGAGCGTGGGCCTCGGTGGAGCCGCACATCGTGAGGATGCCTCCGGGGTAGGTCTTTTGCAGAATGGTATTGCCGCTGTCACGGCTCTTGGGGTCGCTGACCTTCTTTCGCAGCGTGGGGCAGTCGCGGATCATCGGCGCGATGCGGAGCTTGGAATACTCCTTTGCGTCAATGGTGGTAGGGTGGACAAACAGGATCGAGCCGGGGTCCTGGTCGATCACATAGCCGATGCAGTTATTGAGAAATTCAGACTTGCCGACCTGGGACGCAGCCACCATGACGATGTGCCGTATCTTTGGGTCGGTCCATGCATTCATCGGCTCGCGGAGATAGGGGGTGCGCTCGGTGCGCCACGGTCCGGGCTCTGCGGCGCTCTCGGCCGACAGGCGGCGATTCTGCTCCGCCCATTCGGTCACGGTCAGGTCGTCCGGCGGGAGCATACCGGCCATCGCCTTGGCGATGACCTTGTTCAGCCGGACGGCGGCGAGCCTACTCGTCATCGCTGTCACGCTCCGACCAGTCGCGCCGCTCTCTCACGCGCTCCTCGTATTTCTTGGGGTCGTAGTGATACCCGGCCAGCTCCCGCATGACCTTGCTGACCTCTTTGCGGATAACCTCGGACGCCTCGGCAGGGGTGGAAACAGCCGCCACATCAACGGCCAGCCGTCCGGGCAGCGCATTGAGCGCCCCTCGGATTGTGTAGACCAGATCCTCCGTCAGCGCGGCGACGTCCTCCGCCCGGTGCATGGTGCCTTTCAGTTCCTCAGCCTCCAGCTTGGCAATGGTGGCCTTGGACGCCTTCATCGTCGTCTCCGCCATGCGGCGGGTCTTCTCCAGCTTCTTATCCTCTTCGTCCATCGGGCCGTCAGACAGGAACTTAACATACCGCTGTACGGAATCGGCAAGGAGGAAGCGCCCCTTGCTGACCTTTTGCAGCTGACCGTCCTCCGCCATCTGGCGAATGCGCCGTCCTGTGATACCCAGGACACAGGCCAGCTCTGTCGTGCTTACCTCCGTTTCCTCGGTAATGGCATCAATAGCTTCAGACATGGCGCTCCTCCTTCCTTGCGCAGTCCAGCCGGCTTGACTGTCTGCGTAAATTGTGATATGGTATCGATAGTGCAAAACCATATCGCCCGAGGGCGCAAGACCTGACTGTTCCAGCAGTCGGGTCTTTTTTTTTGTGTCCGAATGCGGGACTCACCAGAATTGCACTGGAGCACACAGGCCGGTACCAGCAGCTCTGTGCGAGACCCTTATCCCGCGTGTGGTCTTATATTACATAGGAGGCCTTTATCTGGACTTCCTCCACATTTCCGCGGAGAAAGACGGATAAAGCGATGGGGAATTGCGGCAGGTACCGCCACAGGTGCCGCGTTTGGCACCAAAAGCAACGCCAAAGCGGAACGGAAATGCCAAAATTTTGCCTTGGTAACTACGCTTTTTTCGGGGTCGGCGAGCCCGCGGCGTGTGGGGCGGGGGTCGTCACAGTACCTTTTGCCGTCGTCGCCTGTTGCAACGCATTTCCCCGCCCTCAGCGCGACGATGCCGAGAGGGGGAGGGCGCAACACAGCCAGACGCAGATACGCCGCTCTCGTGCGATGTATGCGCCTGGCTGTGGTATTGTGTTATAACTTCGTCAGCAATTCCGCATGGCTATACCCCTTAACGCCCTTGGTCATCATGCCGAGGAAGTCATCACGCGAGAAATCAGAGAGCCGGAATACTTCTTCGGGTTTCATTCCGAGCTGTTTGCCGATCTCCTGAACGGACTTGCCCTCGTCCAGCAGCCGCTTTACGATGGCTTTCATCGGCTCAAGCAGATGTGTACCACGAGCGCGATTGTGTGTGACGGTGCCGTAAATATCCTCGGTCGCATCATCATGCCGCACGATTACCACCGGCACCTTGCCTTTGAGCATGGTGTGCAGCGGCTCCTCTCCGGCCACGGTCCAGCGGTGAAAGCCGTCGATGATGGTGTAGTCGGGACGCACGACGATGGGAAGCGTCCAGCCATTGGTCATGATCGATTGCACCAGCAGTTTCAGATTCTCACGGTTGACCTTGTTGGGGTTGTAGTCATTGGGCTTGAGCTGCTCCCGGTCTACCCATTGCAGAGAGGATAACGGGGCGAACAGATCCGCGTCAGCCATTTGCCTCACCTCCCTTCCGGAAGCGCTTGGCGTAATCGGCATAGGCGCAGGATATGTCCTGATAGATGGCGCGCAGGGTGCGGAGCTTGGGATCACCAGCAGTCAGACCGCCGTACATTTTCTTGTAGTCGCGCGGCCGCGCCATTCCGTCCATCTGAATGAACATCTTGCGGTACTGCTTGGCGATCTTGCGCTTATGCTCCGTGTTGAAGAAGTCTCCCGGACGGACGAATAGCATCTCCTTCAGGAGCGCACGGTAGTCCTTGGTGTCCTCGCCCTCCAGCTCCCGGCGCTTCCTTGTGGTGCGGTGGAACATTTCGCTGTCCCAGTACAGCATGGCAAGGTAGGCATTCGGCTCGCGCCGAAGGACGCGCTCCATGAGAGAGGGGTCATATTCGCCCAGGTGTACCAGCACGGGTACGGTATCAACAGAGAAGAACTGCGACACGCGCAGCTGATTCCGATTGACGCCGACCTGATACATCTGCAGGTAGACCTCGGGGACTTCGATGCGCTGGTCTCGCAGGTACAGCCAGACGTCCGCCGTCTTCCAGTCGTAGATGGGATAGATGGTGTTCGTGCCGGTGATGCCCTTTGCGCCCATATTTAGTGCCGCCATGTATTGGAGCCGCTGAATGGACTCTGCCGCACGGACGCCGGTGATCATGATGCCGTCCATCGTCACGCGGGGCAGGAAGGATTGATAGTTGTCGATCCTTGGCCGGAGCTGCGGGTGATTGCGGATGGCAAAGGGCGGCGGCTGCCGCACCCAGACATCGCGCTTGCGCCGATCCCAGCAGACGAAGGTTTCATCGCTGGACAGCTCATTGAGACAGCTGAAATGCTTGACCTCGATGCACCACCATTGAAACTTGGCGCCGGCAAGCAGGAACTTCTTCCGCCACGCCCTGGTCGTTGCTTCAATGGAATCGAAGATTGCCTCCTCGTCCACGAAAAGGACGGTCAACTGCGAGGGATTGATCTCTCCAGCCTGGATCAGCTTATAGGTCAGGTCGGCAAGAACGATGCTGTCCTTGCCGCCGGAAAACGAGAGGTATACGGGAACGCCGTTGGAAAATACGTTCTTGATCCGCTGGCGCGCCGCAGTCACAACGTCGATGTCTGAGCTGATGCGCTTTACAGCCATATCCGCTCACCACATTTCGGGCAGAGGACAAACCTCTTAGCGGGCTCGGCGGAAGACGCCGTGCCGCTCTGTGCGGGTGCGACTTCCTCAGCCTGCGCCGCAGCAGCTTCTTCCCGGGCGGCGTATTTCTCGCGCGTCTCGGTGATGGCCGCAGCCCGCTCCGGCTCAATGGTGCCGTACTCAAGCAGGGCGTCGCTGGCTTCGTCAGCCTCCATCACCATCGCACGGAGAAGATCCTCTTCGTAGCCGGGAATGTCCAGGTCGTCTTTCAGGTCGAGGATAAAAGCGTCCAGCGCGGCCAAATCGTCAACGCCCAGGTCAAAGACGCGGTTATCGGCCAGCATGAGCTTTTTCTTCTCCGCCTCAGTCAGCCCGGACACAACATAGCAGTCCGCTTCTGTGCGGCCGAGGGAGAGCAGCGTTTCGTATAAGCCGTTGCCGGCGAGAATAACGCCGTCCTCATCGACCACGATGGGGCGGATCTGACCGAACATTTCGACAGAGCGGCGGAACTCCTTCAGCTGCTTGTCGGTGTGCATTCGGACGTTCCGATCCGGTCGCCGCAGCTCGGTCAGAGGCTTCTTTATGACCTTCATGCCTGCACCCCCTTCAAGAAGGCGCGAGCACTGTCGATCTTTTCAGCTGCCGCAAGGACGATGCCGGGGTCGATATCGTAGACCTCACGCCAGCCGTTCTCGATGCTGCCCGTCCATTGGCGGGCGGGCCACGGGTGAGTGCCGCACAGATATCCGTTCTTCCAGCCGTAGATCGGCGGAAGCGGGAGCTGATGGTAGTGAATATAGGCAAGGATGTGCTCATGCTTCCACGCAGCGAGCGGGCTGAATCGCGTAACACCTTTGCCATCGGTATAGATATTGCTGTTGCGACCGACATAATTGCCGTCCGCACGGCGGCGGCCGAGAATGATGACGTCCAGCTCGTGCGCCTTGAAGTATTCACGCTGCGCTCGGTGCTGCACGATAGAAAACCATCGTCCGGCCGCGGCGGAGTCCTTGGGGAAAAGCATCTCTTGATGCTTCACCAGCCAGTCGATATCCTGATGCGTGTTGATGACTTCGCAGCCTGCCGGCTTATGCTTCTCGATCCATGCGGCAAAGGCGGGGTATTCCAGGTTGCACACGCCGATCATGCTATCGGTGACGCCGGCCGCTTCACAGAGTTTGCCAAGGACAATGCTGTCCTTACCAGCGCTCCATGCGTAGGCAGCACACTTCCCAGCCGTCACGGCCTTGATGTCCGCCACGGTCGCGGCAGTAAGTTCGTCCAGCTCTGCGCGGGAAACGGCTTCTTCGATAGTTGCAACGGCTTCCAGCCATGCGCTGTTGTCGATCCTCTGCTTCTTTCCGAGACTCATGCTCTCACCGCCTTTCTCGAGGCGATAACAGCGACAAGGCCGCTGGACAGGACGGTCGTCAGACTGCCTGCCGCTTTCACAGCCGGAATGCCGGCGAGATTGCCGTAGGCGAAGATCGGAAGCCCGACACACAGCGCGGTCAGCACACCGGCAAAAACGCCCTTGCCCGTCAGCTTCTTACCGAGCAGCGTCATGACCGTCGGCAGCAGCGTCGAAGCGCGGAGCGTTCCGTAGAACAGGAACAGGTATGTCACCGTCAGGCCGGGAATGTTGGCGATGGCGATAGCCACGATCAGCAGGCAAAGCATGGTGCGGCGCGAAGTCTGCACCGTATCCTTCCCAATGCCGAGCCAGTCTGTCGTGAGCGACGCTGCCGCGCAAAGGTTGCTATCCACCGTGGAGAGCAGGCCGGAGATAATCATAAACAGGAACGGGACCAGCACCCATGTCGGAAGCAGCGAGGAAACGAATTCAAAGTTGACCATGCCGGTGTCGCTGGACGCAAAGCCGGAGCCTGCGGCAAGGAAGCCCACCGTTCCCATGCAGATCGGAACGAGCGCAAACAAAAGCGCACCGGCAAAAAACGATCTGCCGATGCGGTCGCGCCTGATTGCGAAAGCTCGTTGCCAGAAGCACTGATCCCCGAACGGGCCGGAGATCAGACCGACAGCCATCGGCAGACCGTAGCCCAGCAAGACTTCAATGCCCGCGGAGGAGGTGAGCGAGGTATATTCTCCGGAGACAGCACCGAGCCCTGCCCGTACCGTGTCAAAGCCGCCGGTCATGCGAAGGCTCAGAACGACCAGTAGAGCGCCACCTATGAGAATAATGCCCAGCTGGACAACATCGGTGATGATGGAGGCTTTCAGCCCGGAGAAGCGGGAGTAGGAATATGCGATAGCTGCCAGGGCGAGCGTCATGCTCCAGAATGGCAGCCCCGTAATGAGGGCCAGCGTCTTTCCCCCGGCGAGCAGCTGCACTGCCGTTGAAAGAACGGTCAGCGCGCCGAGCTGGAAGGAGTAGACGCCCTTGACCTTGCCGGAGTGATAGCGCTCCGCCATGTAGCCGGTCAAGGTGATGCCCTCCGGGTACTGCGCCCGGATCCTTTTTGCAAAGGGGATAAACAGGATCAGGCACAGCACATTCGGTACCGTAAACCAGAACATCCCCGGGATGCCGCGCGTATAGGCCATCTCCGAGGAAGTGAACAGTGAGGGAGCCCAAATCCAAGTGGCGGCGATGCTCATGGCGGCAATCACCGAGCCGATGCGCCGGTCCGCCACATGGAAGCCCTCTGCGTCGGTCGTCTTTCGGGTGAACATCAGCGTGACGCCGATCATCAGCACCGCATAGACGGCCAGAATGACAATTCCGAACATTTTGGAAATCTCCTTTTATGATGTCACCGCTGCCCTCTGCTGGCGAACATCGGACCCGGCGCATGACCGGCGCGCAAGGAGTAACGCGCAGGCCTCAACCTCCTTCCCAAACGAATGACGGCCACCCCGCGAGGGATGGCCGCCTGGCTTATGTAGGATTTTACGAGTCTAATCCTAATACATGGTGCGGGGAATATCAAGAAACGAGTTGCAACAGCGAAGAACAGCTTTTAACTGCCGAGGTAGCGGTAACACACCATCTTTACCGAATCCTCCGAATTGCGGCCTCCTATGACCGCTGCGACCTCTTTCCATGCGAGCCCTCTCAGGAAGCGCAGCCGGAAGATCAGGCGCGTCTGGTCATCGTCGATGCCTTGAATGAACGGCATGATCTGCCCCTCGCTGGCCTTGACCTCTTCCTCCAGAAAGCCGACACGCGCATCCATATCCACGATCTCAGCTGCGAGGTCGCCGACCTTATCCTTTATGCCGGGAGTATGCGGCATACCTGTGAGGGCAGCCGCGCCGGGGCAAGCCGCGTCACGCAAGGACTGTAGCATCTCCCTTGCCCTTGCCAGTTTCTCTATCAGCTCAAAATGCTGATTCAATTCCGAAAGCGTCGTAATAGCTCACCCCAATCTGTTCTTACTTCCTCTTGCCACCCTGTCGGCTGACAGTCTCTCCAATCTGCATTTGCCGGTATGTTGGCTGCACTACCTCTACCGACACCACACGGGTATCTCCGTATCGCTCCAAATCCTGAGCGATCTGTTCCTTTATGCCAATGGCCTGCCCCGCCGGGGCGTTCACATGAACGGTGATGACGAGCATCATCGCACCGTCTGATAGGCGCGAGCTTTCTTGTTATAGGCCAGATCGACCGGCGCGCCGCAGGAAAGGCAGCTGTAGGTGAAGACGTCCTCCTCGAAATTCGTCCGGTATTTGAAGTGCTTTCCGCACTTGCAGCGGATGTGCGCCGACGTGAGATCGTGCAGCGGCGTCTCTCCGTTGCAGGTTGCGCACCGATAGGACGAGATAGGCTGTTTTGCACAAAAGCCGCGCAGCTCGCCGCATTGTGCGCACCGAATAAGCAGAAATCCCTTGTATGTCTTCGGCGTGGTCTCCTCGGCTTCCGCTCTATCAGGGATAGCCCAGACCTCTTTCGGCCCGAACATAGTCTCCGCACGGCTGGGCTTTGCACGAAGCAAAGTCGGCTCTGCCTTGTGTATCTCCGGCAGGGAGGCCTTCGTTGCAGCGCCGCGCCACACAGGGCGGCAGTCTATGCCGTTTCCGAGACGGCAATGCCATCTGTTCGCGCCGCAGAACTCCTCTTTCTCTCCGTGCTCACAATATTCGCAGTTGCCGTTCAGCCACAGCAGGGCGGCAATATCGGTCGCGGCGGCGTTGATTGCCTCCTCCGCTCCTGCGAACTCCTGCACCAAGTCAAAAAGGCGGCTGTAATCGTCATACTGAATACGCCCGTTCTCATTCAGCTCATTGATAAAATCGAGCAGGTTTTCAAATCGTTCCATAGAAGCTCCTTTTCATTCCATCACCACGCAACCACAGACTGTACATTGACCGTGAAAGTGTCCGTTGCTGCGTGCCCTTGCCCCGACCATCGTGCTCTTTCCTCCGCAGGAGGGGCAGTCCATGCGAACTTCCTCCGGCGGCTTGCTCCATTCCTCCGTAAGCGCGTCGGGCAGAAACCTTTGACCGCAGAAGACACACCGCTCCAAGCTGTACGGCATATTCCCGCAGGAGGGGCATTCGGGATATCTGCCGCTCCAATAATCCTCAGCCCAGCGAATATGTACCGGCTCAGCCTTGCCGTTTTCCTTATCATCGGCGGCGGGCTGGTGTTCGCAGGTATCGCAGTAAAACTCCTTCTTGCAGACCAAGCCCTTATCCCAATGGCAGTACATAGTGAGATCTCCGGTATCAATCATTTCTGTCGTCCTCCTTCGGCGGCGCAGGCAGCGGCATCCAATAGACAACTGCAACATCGCTTCTATCTCCGATACCGACATGGACGCTCCATTCCGCCCTTTCGGGAGCGCACCAGCCCATATAGACGCCCCATCTTTCGTGCCAATACGCGACAACGAGGACATTGCTACGATCTTCCGGTAACCTCTCTTTTACAGATACCCATTTTGGCATCCGTTTTGTCGCAGCATTCAGCTTCAATTCGAGCCGGCCGGAATAGCGCTTGCTATCCTCGAACATCATCCCCATCTTTACGATTTCGTCCGGCATCAACTCTGTTGCTTCGTAGGAGGCAAGCCGCGCCAGTGCAACCTCGTACCCACGGCGGCAGTAAAGCCGCCCATCCTCGTCATACCATGTCAGCTTATCCATTGTGTTCCTCCCTCGACTTGAAGCTGCCTGCCGCCCGGCAGCTCCCCCAGTGGGGAGCGAAGCCGGTGCCGGTGGCCTTGTGCGGATCTTCGGTATACTCACAGGAGATAACCTCGCCGTTCGGCGTCACGATCTTTTTACTGCCGGAACGGGGCTTTTCGATGTAATAGCGCGGGGTGGCGTCACACGGCATAGACTTCCCGCCGGGTGTTCTGATCCAGACGATAGCCGCGCCGCAGCCTTTGCAGGTAGACGCTCTCATTCGTCGGTCACCTCCCCGAAAAGCTCATGTGTTCCGTCCTGGAGAGCCTTTTCATCGTCGGACATCTCGTAGCCCAGCTTGACGAGCAACGCATAGATGCGGTCCAGCTTCTCGTTTTCCTCATGCTTCATGGTGTAGCTGTTCCAGTAGCTGCGGAAATAGCCCTCGGACTTTCCGTCACCCAGGCGCGCATAGATCATTCGCAGGAGCGCCTTTTCGGGCGTCTTGCCGATCGCGTCGGTCACGGCCTGGAGCGTAAATGCGGCATCGTCCTCGCCGTCCTCGTCATCTTCGGCAAGGGTCTCGGCGCCAGTAGCCTGCGCGATCTCCTCTTCGGTGAGCCAACCGGTATCATCCCAGTATTCGGCGTAGGCCCACAGCGCCACGATGTCCGCAAGGCGCTTTTTGATGGCGGCTGTGGAAACGGTAGCCACGAAGTCGGCGCGAAGCTCGTAGGCGCGGGCGGTTGCTTCGGACAGCGCCTTTTCTGCGGCGTCCTTTCGCTCCTGCTTCAGCTGCTCCTCGCGCTCTTTCGCTTCTTCCTCCGGGGTAAGGGCGGTAGGCTCATCCTTGACCATCAGCACAATATAACCCCATGTTTCGACGAAGAAGAAATACTCAATGGTATCGGCATCCTCCGGGCGATCCACTTTGACTTCGCCGTTAGTATAGAAGCTATTGACTCTCTTATATCCGGTCTTGTCGGTGATCTGCGTCGCAAAGGTACTCAGCTGCTCTACCCATAGGGCTTTACGCGCTTCTGCGGCTTCATCATTGATGGCCTGTTTCAGCTTGTACTTGAAGTTCTCGGTGCCGATGTAATCAAGCATTTCGTTCTTGCGCTCCGGGCTTTTCAGCTTGTCCAGCTCCATGTACTCGAACAGGCTGACGCCGCGCTCCTCGGACTTCTTGAATTTGTCCTTATCCAGCTCCAGGAGCTTCACACGGCGCCGGACAGTGGTGGCGGAAAAGCCGGACTTTTCCGCGATGTCCTCGACGGTATCGCCCATGTCAAGCATCATCTGGAAGCCCTGCGCCTGCTCATAGACCGTCAGATCGGACCGCTGCATATTCTCCGTGAGCATCGTACTCAGCTGCTCCCGCTCCGACATCTCGACCACGACGCAGGGAAGCTCCTCCAGACCGGCCAGCTTTGCGGCCGCAAGACGGCGGTGGCCGATGATAACGCGGTAGCTTTCTCCGTCCCACTTCTTTGTGATTTCCCCGATCAGCGGAACAACGGTGAGGTTTTGGAGTACGCCGTTGACCTTGATGCTCTCAGCCAGCTCGGTCACATCGCCCAGGTCCTTACGGGGGTTATCGGGATGCCTCCACAGTTTACTGACCGGAATGTACTTGATTTCTGCCATAAAACGCTCCTTTCTTACGCCGAGCTTTGCCCCTCGGCTGGGACAGTTTATTATTTTCGGCTCATGCCGTTCACGCGGCACCAGTGCCGCTGGGCCTGCTTCTTCCTCGCGGTGCGGCAGGCCGCGCAGAAGCGGTTTTCCTTGCGCTCGTAGAAGGTGCCGCCGCACCGTGCGCAATACTGAGGCTGAATACGCCGGAATGCTGTGCAGCTGTCGCAATCCGTACACCCTGCGGAGCATCCGCCAATGTCGTCCCAATTCATGCACATAAACCGCTGCCAGTAAGGATCATAGCCGAGATCGTTCATGCGCTTACGAAGGACCGTTGCCAGCGCGGATAGGTCGCGCCTGACCTGATGGCGGGTGCGGGAGATATAGAAGCCATGACGGACGTCCATTTCCGGCGCACCGTGCCCCCACGCGCCATCACCGAGCATTTCCCGCACCTTGTCGGCGTTCTCGGTCAGATAATCGTTGTAGACCTTGGAGCGGACGCACTTTTCGGAACGGCCGACCGCCTTGCCTATGGCAGCGTAGCTGTCGCCGTGGCGGATGCCGTCTGCCAGTATTTCAAAATCCTCGCTGGTCCATGTGCCGCGCTTTCCGGTCAGCTCCATCGAAACGGGGCGGTCCTTGATGCCGAGGTCACGACAACGGCGCGCGATCGCACCGTGAGAACGATGCATCATCTCGGAAATTTCCGCCCATGAGTACCTGTGCTTACTGAGCAGCATCTTCAGCCGAGAGTCCTCGTCCTCTCCCCACGGGTCTTTCCTCTGAATGGCGTATGCCTCAAAGTCTTTCTTGCGCTGCTCGGCTACCCAGCCCGGCTCCTCGCCGAGCGCCAACGGCTCCATTTTGGAAAAGTCGATGAAGCTGCGGTATCGCTCGGCCCACTCCCAGAACTCTTCAATGTAGACCACCCGAAAGCTGCAGCGGTTGACCTTTTTTGTGTGGACGGGCAAGCCGCGATTTTCGACCCAGCTTTTCATTTTGTAGCCGTAGGAGCTGCTTCCTCCGTTCACCGCCAGCAGGAGTTGATTTAGAGTGACATACTCGCCAGCCATCAATACCGCGCCTAAACCCAGACGCTGAGCTCTGACCTTGACGGCGTTTGTGGTACGATTGAGTTTCTTTGCGATGGCCGGAACAGAAATCTGCCCCCACTTTTCCATCAAATAATCTTCTTCCTCGGGCTTCCATGTCCGGCTCCCGAGAGGCGGCGGCTGCCGCATTCCGTTCCCTCCCATCAAAATAGAGTGAGCTGGCCGGTTTTCGTTTCCGCCAGCGGTTGAGATTGTTCCGGCGGCGCGGCAGGCGCCGGCGGCTCTGCCGGTACCTGCTCTGCCGCGTTCCGAAACAGGAGATCCATTTGCGCCCCGATGCGGCGGTAGTGCCAGACATCGCGGAAATACATCGGTGTGTACCAGACCTGCGGACCGTCCTTTGGCAGCAGACCGCGGGCGTCATAGCTGACGGACGGGCGCAGGAGCGAGTCGTCAATGACAACATAGCCGGGGCAGCCGAGCAAGCTAAGTTGGATGTAGCACATACACCCAGCGAGAAAATCTATGTCCTGCGCCACGAACAGCACCGAGGTCTGATAGTTGATATGCTGTCTCCGGCACTCATTGGCGAATGCGAGCAGCAGCGCACCGGCTCCGCAGGCGGGGTCGTTCACGGACACCCAGCCCTGCTTTTCTATCCGCGCCGTCATATCAGGCGCATAGGTCATCGCGGACATCGCCCTGCAGACACTGTACGGAGTGAAGAACTGTCCTTTCCATTCGTTTCCGAGGCCGAGTGCCATAAAAAGCTCACCGAGGAAGTCCTGCTCGGGATCACGCTCCAATTCGGCTACGACCTCAAGCAACATATCTGCAAAGACTTCCAGCTCCTTAGCGGAATACTTCTCTGCGCGGCTGCGGTACATTTCTTCCCTGGCCTTGGCCTGCGGGCCTCCCATCGTGTTGGCGATTGCGATGGCCGACATGATGATGAAGTCCTGCCAGATGTCCCAGCGGGAATACTTCCCACTCAGCCCTTCTATGAAGCGGACGATATTCTTCTGACTTTCCCCTCTGACGTGCCGCAGGGCGTTTCCCATGACTTAGCCCTCCTTGTCCGCTGCTTTCAGTTCTGCAGCTTCGCGCAGCTGCGGAGCGACTGACTTAACGGCGGCTTGATACCCGGCGTCATACCCGCGTTTCCACACGCGGCTGAGGTAGGCCGCAAGCGTCGCCTTGTCCATGTGCTTGATTGTCTTGTAATCCTCGCGGCGCATCTGACCGGCAAGCTGCAGGTCGTGCGCGGTATGCTTATTGGCATTTACGGTCGGCATCAATCTTCACCGCCTTCCGTGTCGTCAGGCTCGTCGGTAGGGAGAACCTCGCGGCCATCGGAGCCGTTATACGGACCGACGACACCCAGCTCCTCCAGTGCGTCAATCAGACGCGCAGCCTTTGCGTAGCCAACGCTCATACGGCGTTGCAACAGCCCCACAGTCGCTTTATTCTCTGCCCGAACAATGGTAATGGCCTGCTGAATGTCGGGGTCGTCCAGGTCAACATCGGGGCCATCCTCGCCCTGCATATCCCCCTCGTCCTCCGGCTCCTCGTCGGTATCGCCAGCCTCGTCCTCGTCAATGACCGGCATGAGGCCGCTGCGCAATGCGTTCTTTTCCAGCACATCGCGGAAGAAATACTGCTGCCAGTAGGTAATCATCTTCACCAGAATGGACTCGATCTTGGTGCGGAGCGTCTTGCTGATGGTAAAGGTGCCGCCCGTTACCTTCGTGTCCAGACCGCCGTCCTCGAAGATCCAGGACATGGAGGCGTCGGGGCTGCGGTAGCCGACCTCCTCGACGTTCTCCAGCATGGAAATCTGCGCGTCCATGCCCTGTACGGGCTTGATGGTAAAGATGATGGGGTATCTGTCTTTTTCAAAGCGATAGACGAGATCGTGCTCATCGCACAGGCCCTGCATCTTCTTCTTTTGGGCTTCATACATGGAAATTTCGCTCATGGTGGTAACTCCTTTCAATTCAGTTGAGCAGAAGCAGCGTGCCATTCCACGCCGTCTGCACTTGATATTTCTCCAAGTCGGCCTCCGTCACATACTTGCGGCCGAAGTGGTCTTTCATGGTCTTCCAGATGTCCCAGGGGACGCAATAGACCATGCCGGAGCTGAAACCGGCGATGACAAAGCAGCGAGCGCCGAGCGCCTGATGCCTGTCCATATAGTCCTGCTGGCTCTGGAGGACGCGGCTCTGCTCCATTCGGTCGGCGGCGGTGAATTTCGCCTCGAACATGACCGTCCTGCCGCCCTTGATGGTGCCTTTATAGTCCGGCTGTGCCTGCTTTTCGTAGTAGGCGATGAACTTGCCATTGCCGAGATTTTTCGTGGGGTGCATCGGCTCCGGCGTCTTTTCGATGATCGCAAAGCCTTTCTGTGCGTAGTAGGCAAAGGAATCGTCGATGCGGCTCTCAAACTGCTTACCGCGGGCTTTTGCGATCTTGCCGAGCAGCTGGCGCTTCGGGTCTTTCTTCACAGTCATGAGAGATACCCTCCCAGCCATAGCCCGCCGGCGAGCATTCCCAGCCCGATGCAACCTTGCCGGAGTATCTGGCTCATGGGGATAAGGTCGCAATCGCTGGCACCGGCAGTTCCGAGGACCAGGAGGAAGCCGAGCGCGGCGATGATGCCGCAGGCTTGCCGAAATCTCTTTCGCGTCATGCTCGTTACCTCCAGATGTATTCGCGGCAGAAGATGTGATCTCCGATCTGCCCCCATACGCGGTCATTCTCTCCATTGCGGGAGAAGAAAACCACGTCGGCGTCAAGGATCGTGTCTCCATACAGAGCGCCGTTGATGGCGTCATACTGCGCTTGCGTCGGCGTCGCGGTGCTGACCGCGTAGATGGTGGAGAACTGGGGAACATCGCCGTTCTCTCCTTGGTGCAGCACATCGTGTACTGTGTCCGGGAAAGCGGAGTGCAGCACGCGGTTGAAAACGACTTCGACAACGGCCTGCTGCCCCTCGGCGCTCTGATTGCCGGCTTCGAGGAATACGACCGCAGCCAGCTCTGCCAGCTCCTCGTCAGTCATTTCGATGTTGACATACCGAGCTGCACGGGCGGGACGATCTTCGGCCCAGGTAACTTGCTCAGCCTCGGTCTTTTCTACCTCTAAAAGCCTGACAGGTGCTGTCGTTGCTGGGTTTTCTAACTTGCCGGTCATTTGTGCTGACGCTGCGGTTTCCTCGCTGACACTAATGCGGAGAGCTACGATGCAGGCTAAAACTGCGAGCAGGCAGATAAGCGGCGCCGGCGAAGCCCTCCTTTTTCTTCTTCGTTTCATGTTTTCCCTCCTATCTGCTTCATGCCCGGCCCGACCGCTTTGCGCGGCCCGCTGTTGAGCGCGCTTGTCTGCCGGATGATCGTTTCATATGCGGACTTGAAACCGTCGTAGTTGTAATATTCGTATGTCTTTACGGTGCCGTCGCCAAAGGTGCGCTCTCCTGTTGCAATCAACCGAGAGGGGCCACCCATAGCCTCAATGACGCGCCTGATATCCGTTCCCTCCGGCAATCTTGCCACAGCCTCCTCCGGCGTTTTCCCAAGGCCCATATCGAGCTTGAGGTAATTCCACGCCTGGTCAATCCGCGCCCTCACTTCGGCCTGCACCTTTTCGGCTTTTTCCTTGAATTCTGCGATAGTCGGCGGGAATTTACACTCGCGCACCAACTTTACAACAGCCTGCTGCCCCGTCCAGAAGTCGATCTCCGGCAAGCAGGTCACCCACAGATTGATGGTAGGGCCGAGCTTTGCGATGCCGCCCTTGAAAACCTCTGCATTCGGATAGGCAAGGAGCATCACGGCGAATATCTCGCTCATTTCCTTGTGCGTCATAGGCTTTCCTCGCTGGCGTACATCTGGTGGAGCTGCTGCAGGTCGTCCATCGCCGATTCACTGGCGCTCGGCCTGCCGCCGTTGCCGTTGCTCCGGATGCCCCAGCGCTCTCGGCTACACCTGCGGACCATGAGATTCCAGTCCTTCCACTTGTTTTTGTTTCCATTGGACTGGGCCGATTCGTCCAGATAGGTGACGCAGCGCAAGAACTCTTCTTCGCCCAGATCGTCCAGCAGTCGGGAGTACTCATCATCGGAGAGTCTTACCCATCCGTATGCACCGTACTTGTGTCGCTGGATTTCAGGCTTTCCGTCTGCGGACGGGTCGTAGGGGGTAGCGACATTCTCACGCTCGTTGTAACGCGCTGCCAGATACTCACGAAAGCGATCGCACTTGACCTTGCGGATTTCATTCAGCAGCGGCCTATTCAGCTTATCTGAGACCGTCCAGTTGTAGCGCCACCAATTCAGGATCAGCAGCTCTTTCGTTCCGGCATCATAGCGGAGCACATCATGCGAGTTGTCCAGCCGCCGCAGCAGATGCTGCACAGAATCCGTGTTGTAGCCCGTTTCATTGGCCATCTGCTTGACACTGATCTCGTAGCAGCCGCACAGATTGGTATGAGGATTGGTCATGCAGTAGAGATACATGTACCTGTCCTCCGGCGTGAAATCGTCTACAACCTTGCTGTCCTGCCAGAAGTCCATGCTGATATTCCGATAATTTGCCATTGTGTTTCACCTCCTCGTGGGGCTGCCCGGATAGCCGGGCGGTCACACATCAGAACGGAAGCTCTCCGTCGTCCTCATCCACGGGTGAAAAGCCGCCGCCATAATCGGAAGCAGGATAGCCGCCAGCGGGCGCGCCGTAACTGCTGGCCGGAGCGGTACCGTAGCCCTGCGGCTGATAGCCGCCCTGATATCCGCCGCCGTCACCATCGCGCTTGCTGTCACCGAAATAGACATTGTCGGCTACGATTTCTGCGCTGCGGCGCTTGTTGCCGTTGTTGTCCTGCCAGTCACGGATCTGAAGTCGGCCTTCCACCACAGCCATGCGACCCTTGCTGAAATATTTGCAGACGAATTCAGCGGTAGTTCGCCAGGCAACGATGTCGATGAAATCCGTTTCCTTTTCCCCGGACTGGCTTTTGAAATCGCGGTCGCAGGCGACGGAGAAGCTGGTCACAGAAAGGCCGGACTGTGTACGGCGCAGTTCCGGGTCACGGGTCAGTCGGCCCATGACAACAATCTTATTCAGCATCGCTTCCCGCCTCCGGTGCTCCCTCGGCATTGAGGGCAGCCGCCGACACTTTCAGCCATGCCGCTTTTCTTGCCTTCTGAATGGCGGCGAGAACTCTGTCGACATTGTAGCTGTTCTCTCCCTTGATGGTCGCTTCCAGCACATCACGCTCCGTTTCGGCGCGGATCAGCTCCTCGTAGCGATCCTGCGGAACGAGGACAAAGCCGGGGTCAAGCATCAGGTCAGCGACCAGCTCAGCGGGGGTCTTTTTGGTATCTTCCATAACGGTCTCCTTTCGTTTCTTTCTCAATGATTTCGATGGCCTTGCGGCACTGGCCGACATCAAACATTCCGATGTGGGTCTTCTCCACGGGCAAGCCCATCTTCTGGGCAAGCCACGCATAGGCCGCATTGCGATGGCCGCGAAAGCGGCCATACTTCCACAGAGGGTCAAATACGGCGTGTGCAGCCTTTTTCCAATTCCGCAGTTCCGCATTGGCAAGGCGGCCGAGGGGCTTATCCGTCCCCTTATGCACACCGACGTATGCCATGCAGTTCCGGCAGAGATAGATTTTGCCGTAACTCTTGCCGTAGATGACCTTGCTGTCGACATACTCAGTCTCTCGACCGCAGTAGTCACAATAAACTTTCCTCACGGATGCCATGCCTCCTTGTATCTGGCGATCTGCTCGGGGGTGTCGGTTTCGATGCCGACCTCCTGGCACTCAGAAATGATGCCGTCCAGAAAGACGCTCATTTCTTTCGTGGAATATTCGCTGGTGCCTTTGATCGCCCGGTAATGAATGAACTTCTTCCCCTCGACATAACCGACGCCGGTTTCGGCGTAGTGCCGCGCCACCAGCGCGGGAGGGACGCCCTCCCGCAGGGAGAACAGCACCTTGCACTCGTTTCCGGCCTCGTCGGTGTATGTCTCGCCGGTGCCGTAGCGCCGGAGCATTTCCTCGTAAACGGAGTCCTTGTCCGACTTCACCGCGACGGCCAGCTTCTCAATCAGCGACCATGCGTAGTTGTTCGCGTTGAGGCTTCGGGGGATGACGCGCCTTTTGATGGAGAATGTAATCTCCTGATCGCCGAGCGCGTCCCACAGCTTCTTGCAGCTCTCTCTGGTCGTGATGGTCAGCACGCTTTCTCCGGTGCGGGAGAACGACCAGTCTTTCAGCTTGCCGTTCATAGCGTCGCCCACTTCTCCTGATAGACCTGCATCAGATCCACCGCCCGGAGCCAGTCGAAGAAGTCGGAAATGACAGGGAAGATGCTGGGAGCGTCCTCACGGAAGTATGTTTCCGGCCATACATCGCGCCCGTTGCTGGCGATGTAGGTAAACTGCCGCGCTTCGGGGATTAACTCGAAGTAGGTGGGGTGCTGTGTGCTGGAAAAGAACTTGCCGGTGTCGTAGCTCTTGGTGAATTTGATGTCGATGATCTCCCCCGCTTTCAAGCAGTCCAGACGGCCATACAGAAGAAGGCTCATACCGCCGACCTCCACAATCTTCTTGGCTTTGTACTGGAGGACGCCACCGGCGCAGCGCCGGGCGACCTTTTCTGCGGCGGCATGCCACGGATCGTTGGGGTCGGCGCGGCCGTTGATGATGTCCGTCACCAGATTTTCAAAGTCAATGCCGTTCTGCATAGCCTCGGTGGTCGGTGTCGGCTCCCGACGCAGCGTCAGCATGAATTCACCCATCGGATCGCGCTCTGTCGTCATGTCCTCGTAGGGGTTTCCCTTCATGGTGTAGAGCCAGGACGCCAACAGGGAATGGGTCATCAGGTAGCGTCCCATTTACTCCGCCTCCTTTGCCTCCTCGGGCGCGGGTGTGTATTTCTTCAAAACCTTGTCGAAGAACAGGCCGCATTCCTTGATCTTTTTGTTCCAGAGAACGCCCAGCTCCTTGTTGGAGGTCAGCGCGTGCTTAATGGCCTGATATTTCGGCATGGCGGCGTTGGCGGTGTCGACATCGACAATGCCGGCGATGATGGCCGTGCCCTCAACCATCGCGGCCTCGTATGCCGCCTGATCGACTGCGTTCTGCTCGACCTCGGCGGTGGCCTTGGCGTTGTACTCAGCGAACAGCTTCGTCAGGAAGTCGTTAGGGCTGGTCGGGCCGAGTGCGGGGATTTTGCGAATGCCGGAGATGCCGCGCGTCCCCTTGGCGAAATACCTCTCGCAGTTGGAGAAGCCGATGGTGCGGTCATTGCCGTAGATTTCTACGAAGCCGCCCAGGTCCATAGGCTCCCAGACGTTGTTTTTCGTCTGGCCCTCGACCTTGATGCGGAGGCGGGTGTTGTCGCCGTCCTTTTCCTCCGTGGCGTGGAACACGATGACGATGTTCTTCTGCAGCTCATAGAAGCAGTAGTCCATCAGCCGGACGAATTCCTTGCCGACAAAGCCGTAGCCTTTGAGGGAGAGGCTGCCGTCGCGCTGGCCATACTTTGGGTCTTTCTTGATAGCCCACAGGGACATGAGGGAAATGAGCTTGCCGCCGGTGTCGAAGACAAGGGTATCAAAGTCCTGAAGATTGATCGGGGTGAGGTCGCCCAGGATTTCGTCATAGCTCTGGGGCTGGATGTACGGCTTGCGGTAGCGCGGCTCGATGCGGTCGATACCGAAGTCAACGTCGATGTGCAGGGGATTGGGGGCGGACAGCGCCAGAGTGGATTTTCCGATGCCGGGATAACCGGCGATCAGCATGCGGATTTTCTTCGCGCCCTCCTGGATGTCGTTCGGGTTTCTGATCATGGTGATAGCTCCTTTCAGTTGGTAGCGGCTTCGCGCCGCAGAGTGATGATTTCGTGGCACCGGAAACCGAAATTGCTTTCCCGGTACATTTCGGTCAGCTTGAACTTCTCCTCGTCATAGATGCTGGAGCAATTCACTAAGCCCTCGGTCTTATCGGGGTGATAGGCGCGGAATGCAGCACAGGCCGCGTGAGCGTCCGGGGCTTCGACCTCAGTCCAGCCGCCGAAAAACGGCTGACCGTCCGTGCCGTAGGTAAAATAGAACTTTGCCATTATCGCGCCTCGCTTTCCCACTTGATGCCGCCGCCGCTCAGACTGACGGCCATTGCGCCGAGGAATTTGACGTCGTCCTCGTCCAGCCCGATAAAGTCTCTCTCGCCAGGCGTGGTGAAGCCTTCTTTGAGAATCACGATGTTTCCGACAATGGGATTTCCGTGGCGCACGGTATCGTAGAGAATGCAGCCGAACAAATTGAGCGGCAGACCGTGCAGCAGTCCTTCCTCGTTGACGACCATGCAGAACGGATCGGGCAGGCCCTTCGGGTGTACGACCTCGATCCATCCGCCGACAGCCTTTCCGATGGTCTCATAGGCAGGCTCGCCGAACTCCCTGACCTGCATCTTGTTTTCGGTAGTGATAACCAGTCCTTTCATCAATGCTCCTTTCCGGGGAAGCACTCCGGCTCCTCCCATGCGTCGGACTGCTTGATGCAGATATCGCAGCCGACGATATTCAAATCTTTGTCTCTGAAAATTTCCTCGCACTCTTCACCACAGACGGGGCAAATCGGGAAGGTCGGCTCCTTGCCGTCCGGGTAGCCGGTGCGCTCCATGTTTTGGATAACGGGGTGGTCTGGCAGATCGTAGTTCATTCGGTTTCACCTGCCTCTGCGATGTAGCGGCGGACGGTGGCGGTCAGCCAGTCCTGTGTGGTGGCGTAGCCCTCAGCCTCTATCAGCCGTTGCAACGCCTCGTAGTCGGCGGTTTCGAGCCTTGCCGAGATACGACAGGTCAGCCGGTGCGCGTCCTTTTTGACCGCTTTGCGGCCCTCTGCCAGCTCCGGCGCGAAGTGCGCGTAGAGCGCCGCCATCGCGTCTGGCCGCAGGCTCACGCCGTAGGCGTCTCCGTTCTCGCACTTGCTTTGAACGGTCTTGTCGTACTTTGGGTAGATGGCTTGTACCACCGCGACCATATCCTTGGCCGGTATCTGCTTGGAAAGCCGAAGCTCTCTCAGCTCTTCAGCCACGGTCGCACCTCCTTTGTTCTTGACGCGGCTCGACCCGGCTGGTAAACTGTGTACGGGTATCCATTTGCCTGAGTCCGTTCCCGTTGCGCCGGGGCGGACTCTTTTTTCGTTTCCGTGCGGCAATCACAGGCCTCGCCGGGGTCGTTATTACTGCCGCAGTAAGGGCAAGTCCGGTAATATGCCATCTTCATCACTCCTTTCGAATTGCTGCAGCCTCGGCCGCTTTCATTGTGGCAACCTGTTCGTCCAGCCATTCCGCATTGCCGGGAACAGCTAAAAATGCTTTGAAACACTCCAGCGTCTTTGCTGCAAGGTGCATACGGACGTGCTCGGGGATCAGCGATGTGTCGATTTTGATTTCATCGGTCAGCTCGCCTTCGAGGGATATTTGGCGGTCATCCTGGCTGGCGCTTCCGGGCAAAGTGCTCACCTCCTTACATACTGTTTAGCCGATTAAACACCCTTGGTAAAAAAAATACGGTCTACGGTGGTATCGAGCGCCTGCGCAAGTTTGACCAGCGTCTTCGAGGTTGTCGTTCGGTCGATGCCATTTTCAAGGGCAGAAATAGTCCCACGGCTTACTCCGCTCTTCTCTGCCAGCTCTTCCTGCGTCATTTTCATGGCTTCGCGCAGTTCCTTAATCTTGTAGCCCATGCCGTTTCCTCCTTTCTTGGTTGACGGAAGTGTTCAACCGATTACACAGACATACTACACTATGCACAAGAGCGTGTCAAGTGGGTTGCACAAAAAATGTTCAATAAATTTCACAGCCGCATTGACACCGGCCGCACCTCAATGTATAATGTATTAAACAAATTTAGGGGGACATTCTCATGACGCTCAGTGATTTCGTGAAGGAATATCGCAAAGAACACGACTTGTCGCAGCGCCAGTTTGCGGCTATCTGCGGTCTGTCAAACGGCTATATTTCCATGCTGGAGAGAAACTTGAACCCTAAGACCGGACTTCCGCTAACGCCATCTCTGCCGGCTCTCAAAAAGATTTCCACAGCTATGGGGATGTCTCTGGGAGATCTTCTCACGGCCGTGGACGATATGCCCATCGATCTGCTGTCGGATATTTCCGAGGACTGCGCAAATGAATTGTCCGCCCTCACGAAAGAGGGCGGACCTATGGACGATATGGATATTGCGCTTACGACGCTTATTCTCCAACTTTCTCCCGAGAAGAAAGCGGAGGCTCTTCACTATCTTCAGTACCTCGCCAACCGGCAAGAAGGCTGATTGCCTCTCTCTTTCTGTCCTGGGCCAGTTTTTCCACAATCCGAAGTATTGCGGCTGCTTCTTTGCTCGAAGGCATCTAATCAACTCCAATCGTATATTCTTGCCGGTGGTGTATGTAAGGATTGTAACAGAAATGCACACGCTTTTGCTCGAAAAGAAATAAAATCACTTTTGACAAACAACGACATTTTGTTGCTGTATGATGGGAAATTGGAGGTAATTTTATGATCATCACGACCACACTATCTGTCGAAGGACGCACGGTCTCCGAATATCTCGGCATCGTATCGGCGGCGCAAGTCATGGTCATGCCCGGCGGGAACAAGGGTGTGCAGCGCGGCTGGCAGGCTGGTGTCGATGGAGCGACGGAAATCCTGTTGCAACAAGCGGCATCTCTTGGCGCGGATGCCGTTGTTGGGGTAAGCTACACACCTTTCGGTATGAATATCTGCGCGACCGGGACAGCTGTCCGCTTAATTTAAGTCCATATTCCGATACCCTATGGATAGGGTATCTATACCGTATCCATACCGTACCGATACCTCGCGTGCACGCGTGCGTGTGCGCGCGATCGTGCGCGCACTGTCTCTGTACCTGTATCTGTATCTGAGACTGTATCTGTAATCTGTTTCTGATTCTGAATATCTACTACTGCAAATCTATCGTTAGAAGGGGGTGGCGCTGTTGCCGAGAAAACCTGCAAAGCACCCGGCGAAGCCGAAGCGGGGCAAGAAGCTGGAAGTCGAAGAGCCGGGCGTTCTCTACGGTCGGTACAGCAGTCACAACCAGAAGGATATTTCCGTAGAGCAGCAGTTTGAAAAGGGCTACGAGCTGGCGGCGGAGTATGGCATCAGGATTATTGACACCTATGCCGACCGCGCCGTTTCCGGCCGCACCGACAAGCGCCGTGACTTCCAGCGCATGATGACTGACGCCGCAAAAGGGAAGTTCCGCTATGTAATCGCGTGGAAGTCTAACCGCATGGGGCGCAATATGCTGGAGGCTCTGATCAACGAAGCTCGGCTTCAGGATCTGGGCGTTCGCGTTCTCTATGTGGAGGAGGATTTCGACGATACTGCGGCTGGACGCTTCGCTGCCCGCTCGATGATGAATGTCAACCAGTTCTATTCCGAGAACATGGCCGAGGACATCAAGCGAGGCCTATATGACAACGCCGCGAATTGCATGGTGGCGAACGGCCATCTGCCCTACGGCTATAAAGCGGACGAAACGCTGCACTATGCCATCGACGAGCCGAAGGCTGCGGTTATCCGGGAGATATTCACTCGCGTTTCCTGCGGTGAGGCTTTCGTTGATATCATGGCCAGCCTGAATGCCCGAGGAATCAAGACCTCGTACGGTCGCCCGTGGGGGCGGTCGAGCTTTCAGAAGATCCTTTCCAACGAACGGTATCGCGGCATCTATATCTACGGCGATGTCCGCAAAGAGGGCGGTATCCCGAGGATTATCAGCGACGAGCTTTACTTCAAGGTCCAGGAGGTGATCACCACGAAGAAGAACCCACAAGGGCGTCACCGCGTCAATGGTGACTATCTGCTCACCGGCAAGCTGTTCTGCGGACACTGCAAAAGTCCAATGACCGGCATCTCCGGCACCAGCCGCTCTGGCAACCTGCATTACTACTACGTCTGCCAGAAGCGTCGCACGGAAAAAACCTGCGAGAAGAAAAACCTGCGACGGGACGACATCGAGCTTCAGGTAGCAAAGGCAATCAAACGCCGCACACTGGATGACGATACGATCAACTGGATTGCCGACAGCGTGGTCGAGTATAGCCAGCATCAGGAAAGCGCAAGCGGGATCGGGCTTTTGGAGGACCAGCTGAAGGATACGCAGCGCAGTATCAAAAATCTCATGGCGGCGATAGAGCATGGCATCATCACGCCTACCACAAAAGCCCGTCTCATGGAGTTGGAAAAGGAACAGTCGGACATCGATCGGAAAATCACAATGGCAAAAGCTGACGTCATTCCTGTCAACAGAGATCAGCTTGTAGGGTGGCTGAAAAAGTTGCAGGCCGGAGATGTCCACGATAAGAAATACCAAGCGGAGTTATTCGACACTTTCTTGATCGCAGTCTATGTCTACGACAACCCGGACGGTCAGGACTACATGAAGGTCGTATTCAACTACGCAGGAAGTAAAAACACGGTTGAGATCCCGCTGGATCCATCGGTTATCGACAATGTAGAAAATATCGAAACGGGCGCTGTTCGTTTAAGCTCTGCCCAGGTCCACCAAAGCGACCCTAGACGAACTCAAATCGTCGATGGTCACATCAGAATGGCTGTCCTGTGTGTTATACAGGACAGTCATTTTGTCGTCATAGAGGTAAATTCTGTTGACAAAAGTATCTACCAATGCCTGCCGGTATTTGAGGTCATTCACATCGCCTTTGCGGAACTGATTTAGAAAGAAGCGCACCTCATTAACAGTCGGTGTAGGGTGTGAGGAGGTTTCTACAAGAATTTGCTGTTCCAGTTCGTTGTGTTCCCGTTTCTTCTGGGAGATACGCTCCGCAATCACATCAACGATTTGACCGCTTTCAAGAGCCTTAAAGAGATTTTCTGTGGCCCGTTCATTTTCCTTTAGGAGTTTTTTGAGCCGCTTGAGATTATCTGTGTCCTTTTCCTGTTCACAAAGCCGCACGACCTCCTTGGCAATGCGGTCAATATTTTCCTTGGTCAGCAGTTTCCGGGTTTCGTTGATTACCAAATCTTCAATATAGGATTTGCTGACCGTCTTTTTTCGGCAGGACTTGTCCCGGCGGTTGGTGACACACTGGTAATAGTGGTACTTCGTCCCGGTCTTGCTGGTTCCGCTGATGCCTGTCATAGCCGCCTGACAATGCCCGCAAAACAATTTGGTGCTTAATATGTAATTTTCCAAAGCCTTTGCACGCGCAGGGGCTTTTTTCTTTTTGCCCATCATATCCTGCACCTCATAAAACAGGTCATCACTGATAATTCGGGGCAGCCCATCCGGAGTTTCTGTCCCACGGTAAGTGTATACTCCAATGTAGCGTTTGTTTCGGAGAATGCGGTTGATACTGTTTTTGTTGAACTCGTTGCCGTAGGAAGTTTTGATATGGTTTGCATTGAGGTATCGGATAATGTCTGCCATGGAGTGGCCGCTGGCATACATCTCGAAAATCTTTTGAACAATAGGGGCGGTGTCCGGGTCAATCTGAATATGTTTTTCACTGTCAACTCGAAAGCCCAATGCCAGATTGCCGCCTGTGGAGAGGCATTTTTCAGCATTGATGTCCATACCGCGCCGTATTTTCTGTGAGAGTTCGACACTATAATACTCCGCCATTCCCTCCAGCACGGCCTCCATCAGTACGCCAGAGGCATCATCGGAGATGTTCTCACGGGCAGACAGCACACGGATACCGTTCTTTTTGAGCTTGGCCTTGTAGGTGGCACTGTCATAGCGGTTACGGGCAAAGCGGTCAAGCTGGTAGACCAATACTGCTTGAAAGAGCTTCTTGTCCCCGTCTGCAATCATACGCAGAAATTCCGGGCGGTGATCGGTTGTACCGGAAATAGCACGGTCAATGTATTCGCCTACAACGGTATAGCCGTTGCGCTGCGCGTACTCATAGCACTCTTTCAACTGCCCCTCAATACTCTGCTCCGTCTGGCGGTCAGAAGAGTAGCGGGCATAAATGACGACATTCATTTTGATTCCTCAACAGTATCTTCCACGGTGGACAGGGAGGATAAATATTCGTCCCGATGTTCTGCTTCCCATTTTTTATACTCGTATTCTTCTTTCGGTTCTCTCTGCCTAGAAATACAATCTTTTAAGTGGACTAATTCAATTTGGACTTTGGAAAACATTGCTTCACTCAGGTATTCACCGAAAAGTAGTTCCTTTTTGAGTTCTCCATTGGGAGAACGTGAAAAGACAATGCTTGCCCCTGCAGGGTTACCGCTTTGGGAGGAGGGAAAAACAAACTCGCCAAGCAAATAGCCATATAGATTTTCCAGAAAACTTGTATTATCCATGTTGGCAATCAAACAGTTTAAAACAGCGAGCTTTTTTTCTTCAAGATCAGAACCTTGACTGATTTTTCCGTTAAGCTCTTTCAACTTCTTGATTGCAGGGTCAGACAACCCTGTTATTGTATGGATTTGTTCATCATCTGGAGTTTCGCACTCCTTCTCTCCGAACAGATAATCCATCGAAACGCCAAGTGCCTTTGCAACTTTGTGGAATCTTATGACACCCGGCTCTCTTAATCCGGTTTCGGATTTTTTGCTTTTTCCAATCCATTCAGAAATTGTTGTTGAAGGCACACCCGATTCACTTGCTAATTTTTGCTGAGTAATTCCGCGTTCTTCCATAAGTATCTTGATTTGATTAGCCCATACGCGGGGGTCATTTTTATCTATCGGATAGAATTTTTTGTAGCCCATATATTTACCTCCTGCTACGATAAATAGAACCTTCCTGCTCAAAAACACGCCAGCCAATGAGTTTACAGCGTTTTGTGACAAGCCTATTTTTTACTGCTACAATATTACTGTAAACAGTAATTTTTAATATAATTTTCTGCTTACAGTAATATCATAGACGATACTCTTTGAAAAGTAAAGAGCTATTTTGGGCGGTGAAACAGGGTGGCACAGGAACAATTTCAAATCAGTCAAGCGCAGAGCCGAATTTTTGCCCGTGCCATTTATGCGGATATTGCCGCCTATATAGAGGCACATCAAGAGGAGTATCTGGAATTTTTGAGGCAGGAGGAAATGAGTGATGGCAACAAGAATCAAAGCACACATAGATCCAAAGGGCTACGATGAAAAGCCCTCTGGCAAAGAGATTGTGGGAATTAAAACCAGATTGCAAAAAATTCCAGCCCCTCCTTTGTTACATTGGAGGAGCTGGTGCAGAAAATTAAAACAGGCCATTCAATCAGCCCTGGAATCATGGGCGGTATGTCGGCAAAGGACTGGAAAGAACAGCAATTGTTTATGGTCGATATTGACAACGAGGAAGAAGGGCCGATACTCCGAATCAAAGGCGCAAAAGCTATTTGCCGCGATAATAATTTGCCTCTTGCCTTCTATTATCAGACTTTCAGTTACACAAAAGAACACCCTAAGTTTCGCCTTGGATTTGTGATGGACAAGCCTGTAAGGGATGAAGGTATGCGAAAGCATATCATGGAAGCTCTGGTGAATTTATTTCCGCAGAGTGATAAGAGCTGTGTAAACGCCGACCGCATTTTCCACGGTACGAATAAAACCGCAAAACTTTTCAACGAGAATGCGCGTATTTCGTGGGAGAATATCGAGGCTGTTACTTTTCCCACCCGTCCGGCAGGACACCATACTGGCCATTCTAGCCACACGGAAATGCGCTCGGATTCGGAGCTGAATGAATTAGTACAGAGCTTTGATTTTTTCGGATATTTGAAAGAGCGCAACGGGGGCTTCCGGCGCACCAGCAAAGGAACGGTATTCTATAACTGCGAAATTTGTGGTCACCATGATAACTTGATGTATGTGGCAGAAACCAATACATTCTGTTGCCGTTCTGAAAATAAAGGCGGCAGTATCATCGACTATTTGAAATACACAGAGGGTTTTACCACCGCACAGGCTATTGATAAGTTGAAGAATGAATTGTGTGAACCTAGGTGGAGTACACCAATACCGCTGGACAGTGTTAAACTGCCCGTGTTTCCCGTAAAAGCATTGCCGCGGCCTTTAAGAGAATGGGTTACGGCTGTTGCCGAAAGTACACAAACTCCGGTTGACATGGCGGCGGTGTGTGCGCTTGCCATTCTATCCTGCGCCTTGCAAGGAAAATTTAAGGTTGCTCAAAACAGAAGCCATAGCGAACCATTGAACCTTTACATTCTTATTATAGCCAAGTCTGGTGAACGAAAAAGTTCCGTTGTCAGAACCATGGCTAAGGTCATCTATCAATTTGAGGACGAAGAAAATGCCCGCCGCCGCTTGAAAATGGAGAAGGAAGAAGCTGAATTGTCAGCCTTGAAAAAGCAACTGGACCAATACGATAAAGCTGGCAAGACCAATGCTGCATATGAAATTCGACTTCAAATCAAAGAGAAAGAGCGCAAAAAGACAAAACCAATTAGGCTGCTTGCAGATGATGTGACCCCGGAGGCATTAACAACTCTGCTGGCAGATAATCGGGGTATTTTGAGTATCATTTCGACAGAGGGAGGATTGTTTGATACGCTTTCGGGGCGGTATTCCAATATGATTTCCATTGACACCGTTCTGAAAGCCTACACTGGCGACCGTATTCGTGTGGACAGAAAAGGACGGGAGAGTGAAACTGTTAATGAACCGGCTTTGACAATGCTGCTATCGGCACAAGATAATGTGCTTGAGGGACTTATGAAAAATGAAGTGTTTCGGAACAGGGGCTTGCCCGCCAGAATTTTATATAGTCGTCCTGCATCAAGAGTAGGGAGCAGAAAATACAAAGTCCCGGAATTGCCAGCTAAACTCGAAGCGGAGTATTTCAAGCTAATCCTTGATTTACTGAATATTTCGCCCGGAACACAAGCAGGGGAACTTAGGCTGGATTCTGAGGCTGATGAATGTGCGAAACAGTATTTTGAGGCTCTGGAAGCAAGGCTTGTAGGTGATCTTTCGTCCATTGACGATTGGGGAGGAAAACACTTTGGGAATATGCTCCGCATTGCAGGCCTAATCCATTGTGCCAAACACCCGACAGCACCCAGCACATATTTAATATCACGAGATACGATAGAGCAAGCCATTAAAATATCCAGATATTTTCTGGAACACGCTAAATTCGCTTATTCGCAATTGGGTGCAGATAAAACCTTACGGGGAGCTAGAATGGTGTTGAAACGCCTTGAAGAACAGGACAAGCGAGAGTTGACAAAATACCAGATACTCCGCTTGTGCCGCAGTGAATTTTCAAAGGTAGACGATGTTGTTCCAGTTATTGAATTGCTGATTGAATACGGGTATCTGAAAGAGCGTACATACTCTGCGCCAACAGGTGGACGGCCCCGTGGGAATGGATACCTGCTCAACTCCTTGTTCTTCGATAAATAAGTAGCGATGCGGTTAAAAGGTTATTTAGGTGATAAATGTGTTTTCACCCTTAAAAACCTTTATACCGCAAAAGAGAATAGCGGCTATGTCACTGCAATCGTGGCATGGCCGCTATTCTTTAACATCATCATTTTTTGAATCGGACAAGTTATTAAGTGCGTATTCGCAGCATTGACATACCAGATTGTTTAAAGAAACTTTCTGGGCTTGCGCGACTACATTCAATCGCTCAACCAGTTCTGCCGGCATTCGGAATGTTTTATTAACCATCTCAGGTTTGCTGACCTTAAACATAGCCTCACCTCTCAACATAAGTATAAATGAAAAACAATGTGTCAAATACACGCTGTTTTTACACTTATGTTTTTGCGTGTAATCTCTTGCGCTGCGCCAAATGATGATTTAAGATGTGGATATGAGATTTCTGCAAAACAGCGAGAAAGGTGGGATATTGTGAAATTTCAAGAGCTATTAGTCGGAAAACAGATCAACTGGGACAGGGTAAAACTGATTCGCCACAATCTTACCAAGGCGGAAGTAGCTGACAATTATGAGCAGGGGTATCTGGAACTGTATCAGTCGGTTCAAAACCATACTCGGTTTCGGGATTGTGATATGGTTATCTGCTTTTTGGGGACGGAAGGCACAAATGGCGTTTTTCAAGGTTGTTACCGGGTAGGCAATTTCAAGCCTTATTGCCGTGCCCAATTCCCCGAAAATTTCACACCAGACAGCGGTATGATTGAGGGGAAATCCATGGTATATGAACTGGTCAAAACAGATTTGCTTGCTGACATGAAAGACCGTCTTGTGATTGAGTGGGGCAAAGGGACGATCAATTGGTGTCAGAACGGTACAACGGAGAAGGAATTGTTGGAAATCCGTCCTGTCGTATCGGAAATCAGCTTTATCAGTTATGACAAGGTGCTGCTTTCCTTTGAGACTCTCCACAAAATTGTCTACAACAAAGCGGCCTTCAAGGAGTGGGAAGAAAAACTGTCCGCCGTGGCGGGAGTGTATCTTATTACGGATACCAAAACCGGCAAGCACTATGTCGGCTCTGCCAGCGGCGAACAGGGCGGTATCTGGGGGCGGTGGAGCGAGTATGCCCGGACAAAGCACGGCGGCAACAAGCGCCTCAAGGAGCTTATCACCGCCGATGCTGACTATTGCAACAATTTCCAGTATTCTATTTTGGAGGTATTTCCTATCAAAAGGGATAAGTATGAGGTATTGGCGTATGAGCAGCTGTACAAGAAAAAGCTGGGGTCAATTCAGTTTGGGCTTAATGACAACTAAGGACAAATATGCCGCATAAATAAAATTCACTTGACTTTTTCGAAGAAATATGTAAAATTAGAGAAAATGAATTAGGAGGTGGCGTTGTGAACCACGAAATCCCCTTGAGTGAAAACCAAAAAGAATTTTTGGCAAATGGTATATTTAGAGCGGTAACTCAAGATATGCCAGAGCTAATCTATGAAAATGATTTGCCAACCACCGTTGGAAGTGGACTCTTCCGTTGGAATTTTATTAACAGAAATTTATCAGACGGGCTTGGTGGCGAATTTCAGGTTAGCTTTCGAAAGCGGGGAGCGTGGAAGTTTCTACTTCTTTTTGAATGTATTACAAATTTCTCGTTGTCGGTAATGACTGAACAGAATTTGAAGAAATTACAGCGCCATCCTGCACTCCACCCACATTATCTTGAGGCGCTAGTATCTAATAATCAGAAGCGTGAACCCATAGAAGGCCAACTATGCCTCGAAGAAATGAGGGTTGAACGAGATCATTCAGTACTAGCTGAATTAAGAAATCAGTTACTAAGTGGCTTTTCTGGTATTATAGGTGAACATCTTTTGATTCTGTTTGACTATGACTATACCGGTGTGACATCAGCTAGGGCGGTATTGCTTACACCGACGCTTGAGATTGCAGTGAGCGACAATTGGACAAAATACTTGAAATCTAAATATATTCCCCAAGATTCTCCTCTTGCGACTATCCTTCCCGACGATGAACCGCTTGTCAAGCTTAAAGAGAAATATCTCAACAAGGAAAACGATTTGACGGCCTTGCATAAAAGTAGTTTGGAGATTAGTGGGAAAACCGGAAAGTAAGCATTGAATAGTTTATATCAGAGGAGTGAGCATTGTGAGTCAGTTTAATTCCGAGCACTTAGCTGAAGCTCGTGCTTACAATAAAATGACCGGAGAGGAATTGGCTGGTCTTATTGGAGTAAAAAAGCAAGCTATATCTCAATTTGAAAACAAGAAAGCAGAGCCAGATTACGGCACTGTTTGCAAAATGAGCGAGGTCTTAAAGTTTCCTGTGAGCTTTTTTTACGAAAAGACTGTATCAGGGCTTGTGGGAAACACATATTTCCGTGCACCGTTTTCAAGCAACAAAAAAGACTTAAATTCGCAGAAAATTAAAACAAGGTACGTAGCACAAATTTATGGCACATTAGCTCGATATGTGGATTTTTGGCCATATAATGTTCCAGAATTCAAAGATACCCAAAATATTTCAAGTGTCGCACAACGGTTAAGAGATTATTGGGGCTTAGGTCAAGAACCTATCCAAGACATGATTAGCCTAATGGAGCGAAATGGCATAATTATGTCTGAATTTGCTACGGATACAAAAAAAATTGATGCTTTTTATCAATATGGAGAGATTAGGGATAGCGCATATCATTGCGTTGTTTTAGGGACTGAAAAACCATCTTTTGTTAGGCGACAATTTAGCGCCGCTCATGAACTCGGCCATATTGTACTTCACGAAAAGTTTAATGACCTTGATGATGCATCGCGTGAAGATTTTCGCAAGCGAGAAGATGAAGCAAATGAATTTGCGGCTGAATTTTTACTTCCCAAGACCGCATTCTTGAATGACCTAAAAATGTACCCAAACAAATTAACTCACTATGTGGAGCTTAAGAGAAAATGGAGAGTTTCCATTGCGGCTATGGTAATGCGAGCTTATAACTTGGAAGCTATCAATCAAAATCAGTATCAATATTTAATGCGACAAATTTCTAAAAATGGGTGGCGAACCGAAGAACCGCTGGATGATTACATTCCCTTAACGCACCCTAAAGCTCTTCGCCAAGCAGTTAATCTTATAATCTTGAATAACGTCCTTTCGGGTCAGCAATTACTAAATGAATTCAAGTCGGATGGTATTTCGTTATCTAAGTTTGTCGTAGACGAGGTTTTATCACTTGAACCAGATACAATATCACTTGATGATAGTCAAGCCGAAACCAAAATAGTTCCTTTTGCAAAGCTAAAAAGGTAAACTTGGATCACTATGAAAACATTTCTTGAAAGTGGAATCATGACTGAAATGCCATGCTTCCTAAACGAAAGCGACACATTTTATATTCAAGAACTTGAAGGGGATTGCTCCGACAAGTATGTGTATCCAGGAGATTCAATAAAATATGATCTTGATGCAGAACTAGTATGTCTCTATGATAAATTTCGAGATGTGTTTTTTGAAGATACAGATGCATACTATAAAGAGCTGGATTCTATTCCAATTTTTGTTCAAACAGCGGGACAAGATTCTGATTGTGCTTTGACATCTGAAACCTTTAACGAATGGATATACAAAGAGGAGTTTGCTAAAATCCCTAATTTTTATAGGCATCTATATTTGGTGGATTGCCAGTTCTTGGTTGGTGCAATACAAAATCTGCTTAGCGGAATGGACGATTCGTTCATAAATTACTACACCCAAATTGTTAACATAGGCAATCGTATATCCCCTTCAACTCCTGACGCGACAATGTATGAAATGTCCCAGCGAGTAAGATGTATATCATCTCAACTTGAGAGTTATTTTACAAAGGCGTATTCGATTTTGGATATGCTTTGCAAAATCGGACATGAGCTTCAATTTCCGGAAAAAGAGTTTACTTCGTACAAGAAAATCAAGAGTGTGGACTTGCTCTGGGGCGCAAGGAAAAAGTTGCAAATCAACAATACTCCGCATACCTTATTCGAGAAGGGTGATTTAGTCAGCTTGGTTGAATCTCTGAGAAATGAAGTTGTTCATAACGGAACCTGGGAATTAAATCCAAAAGTATTTGTAAAATTTGAGTGTGGATCACCTATTGAGCGCTATATGTTATTCCCAGATATTTCTCAAGGCCATTTAGCTACTGTGAAAAACCGGAAACACTTCTTTGGAAATGGCATGAAAGTAAATGAAGTGCTTCCCAAAATCCATATTGCATATCAGCGAAAATTGCTAAACACGGTAAAGTTGCTAAATACACTGGCAATATAATAATGTGGACAATATTGAAACATTGGCTTATATTTGCTTATAGAAGAATTGTGAGTGAAACACCCCCTGCAAAGCACCACAAGTTCTTATTTGGCCCGCCTAGGTCCACCAAGAAAAGGACTTGCTTTTCAGCAGGTCCTTTTTCCATGAAATTCATTTCTGCGCAACGCGCAAAATATCTTCGGCCGGAAATATTTGCGCCGCAAATGTGAAAAGCGCCGGATGCTTCGCACAGCGCGCCGAATGCGCTGTTTTTCTGCACGCCGGTGCATTTTTCGCGCAGGACATACAAACACATTGCAATATCCTGCCCTATGCGGCAGCGCGAACGCCCCAAGAATTAAGACTAATTAAGATGTCGCCGTATGTTTTTCTTGCTATAATATTGGCCGCAGAACAAAAAATACCATCAGGAGAACAGAGCAAATGGCAAGCACGGAACCATCAATGACCGAACAGCATACATGCAGCGCGGCGGCTCTGCCGGAGGGAGCCTTTCTCCCGGCCGGACCGCAGTGCCCCGGACGCCATCCGGAAAGCGGCGCCGCAGGATCTGCAGGCGCTCTTTTCTTTCTGCGCCCGTGCGCTTGTGACACAAGCTGCCGCGGTGTGTAAATACGCGCAGGAGGGCTGCTGATATGGAGCTTTCTTCGTTGTTCCTCGCGGGAAAAGGGAGCGCCCTGACCTCCTTCTTCTCGACGGCATTTCTCGTCGTGTTCCTGCCGTTTTGTCTCGTGGTGTACAGTCTCATGCCGCGGCGCGGGAAAAAATACTTCCTGCTCGCTGCCGACTGCGCCTTTTTCTGGCTGATCAGCGGCAAGCTGCTCGTATACCTGCTTCTGACGGCGCTTTCGATGCACTACTTCGGACTGTGGCTGGACAAAATACAGTCGGAAACGAAGCTTCTGCTCGCGCAGACGGAAAAAGCCGAGCGCAAGACCGTGCGCAAGCGGCAGCAGGCCGTGCAGCACCGGATCCTTTTGCTGGCCGTCATTTTGCACATCGGCGTCCTGTTCGCACTCAAATATTCCGGCTTCGCCGCGACGAATGTCAACACGCTCCTGGCGCACCTGCACATTCCCGTGCAGCTGGTGATCCCGAAGTATGTGATGCCGATCGGTATCTCCTTTTTCACGCTGCAGGCGCTGTCCTACATCGTGGACGTGCAGCGCGGCGTCACAAAAGCGGACACGAATCTGCTGCGCCTGACGCTGTTCATCAGCTTCTTCCCGCAGATCGTGGAAGGGCCGATCTGCCGCTACGACCAGACCGCGCAGCAGCTCTGGGACGCAAAGCCAATCACCTACGAGAACCTGACGCTCGGTCTGCAGCGCATTGCCTACGGCATGATGAAAAAGATCATCATCGCCGACCGGCTCAACCCGCTCGTGAGCAATGTCTTTAATAACTACACCGACTTTGACGGCGGCGTGATCGCACTGGCTGCCGTGTGCTACACTGTGCAGCTGTACATGGACTTTTCGGGCTCGATGGACGCCGTCACAGGCACGGCGCAGATTCTCGGCGTCACAATGCCGGAAAACTTCCGACAACCGTTTTTCTCCAAGACGATCTCGGAATTCTGGAAGCGCTGGCACATCACGCTCGGCACCTGGTTCAAGGACTATGTATTCTACCCGGTCGTCACGCTCAAGCCACTGGAAAAGCTCACTTCCGCCGCCCGCAAACGCCTCGGCAACCACTACGGTCCACTGCTGGCGAGCGCCGTCGCGCTCTTTTGCGTGTGGTTCTGCAACGGTCTCTGGCACGGTGCCGCGTGGAGCTATCTCTTTTTCGGCATGTACCACTTCGTGCTGATCCTCGGCGGCAACATCATCGCCCCGCCGGTGCGGGCCGTCAACGCACGGCTGCACATCCGCGCCGAGAGCTTCCCGTACCGTCTGCTGCAGATGCTGCGCACGACGGTGCTGGTCATCATCGGCGAGCTGTTTTTCCGTGCAAACGGCCTGCGCGCAGGTATGCAGATGTTCCGCACCATGGTCACCGGATTTGCATTCCCCGTCTTTGACGATGCGCTCTTCAAGGCACTCGGTATTGACAAGTTTGACCTCATGATTGTTGCTGTGACGCTGCTGATCGTGTTCGTCGTGAGCGTGATCAACGAAAAAGGCAAGTCCGTGCGCGCGCTGCTGGCACAGCGCCCTGCTGCGGTACGCTGGACGGTCTTCTACGCGCTCATTTTGTTCATCATCGTTTTCGGAGCATACGGAAAGGGCTACATTCCCGTCGACCCCATGTATGCGAACTTTTAGGAGGCACGCATGTCCCGTTTTCTCAAACATACGCTCAGATGCGTCGTTTTTCTCGCCGTGCTGGCGCTTTTGCTGACCGGTGTGTCGCAGCTGGTGCGACCAAAAAACAATACCCGCAGCGACGGCATCCATGACCCCGCGGCCAACGGCATCCTCGGAGAACCGGACAACACGATCGACCTGCTCATCCTCGGTGACAGCGAGAGCTATTCCGCCTTCATCCCGATGCAGCTGTGGCAGCAATACGGTTACACGGCCTACTGCTGCGGCACATCCAGACAGACACTGTACTATTCGGAAGCGTTCTTGCACAAAGCCTTCCAAAAGCAGTCGCCCAAGCTTGTGATCCTGGAGACCGATGTGATCTTCATCGATTTTTCGTACGGCAGTATGCTGCTGCAGGAGGCCGGCGACCTCTTCCCTGTGTTTTCCTACCACGACCGGTGGAAAACGCTGAAATCCAGCGATTGGAGCCTGAACGTAAACTACACCTATATCGACAATGCAAAAGGGTATCAGCTGCGCTGCAACGCCACTCCGGCGGACGCCAGCAATTATATGACGCCATCGGATGCCTACGCTCCCATCCCGAAGCGAAACCGCGCCTATGTTGAGCGCATCAAGGCCTTCTGTGACGAAAACGGCGCGCAGCTGCTGCTCGTCAGTGCGCCCAGCACAGTCAACTGGAACATGGCGCGCCACAACAGCACACAGGCGCTCGCAGATAAGCTGCAGATCCCGTTCATCGACTTCAACACCATGTCCGACCAGGTGTCGATCAACTGGAGCACGGATACCCGTGACCAGGGGGATCACCTGAATTATTTTGGCGCAAAAAAAGTAACGGCTGCGCTCGGCGATTATCTGTCTGACAACAGCCTGCTGCCAAGCCACAAGGACGATCCGGAGTATTCCGATTGGGACACACAGGCCGATGCGTTTAACCAGGCGATCACTGCCGAACTCGCAAAATCATAATTGCAGCACAGCATTTCCATGTGCCGGAGCAGGCCAAACATCGCCTGCTCCGGCTTTTGCATTTTAAAATCAAATCGCAGGAGTACGCCGAAAGCCCCATCGTGTTTCCAGGCGAAAACGGCGAGCGGCAGTACCGCTCTCCCAAAGCGCTCCACAGCGAGTTTCTCCGTTTTCCGTCGGCGTCGAGGATGCGGGCAATATCAGCGCCGACCTGTAAGCGACGGGGTCATGCGCGCTTTTGCAGCATCGCAGCTCTATATCACAACAGGCTGCCACGGTCACAGGGCAGCTCTACCTCGACGCCGCGTTTTTCGCTGAGCCGGGGCTCATCGGCGTGCACCCGAACGACAACACGGCCACCGTGTGGCTGCGCGCGGACGATCTCGCGGCCCTGATCCGGGAGCACGGAAACCCGGTGCATATTGCGGAGCTGTGAGCGCGGCTACACGCATAGAAAAAAGCAAGGCTTCCCAATTCGGGAAGCCTTGCTTTTTTCTATTTCTCTTTTTTGCAGTCACAGTTTCTGCCGCACTGCGCGCAGTTACCGGTGCAGCCGCTGCCGCAGCAGCCGCCCTTTTTCATGGCGCGGCGCCAGACGCGCCACGCAATGACGGCGCACACGGCCACGATGGCCAGCAGGAGATAGTCGATCAGCCGCATCACACCAGCCCCGCGATCGCATACGCGGCAAACGCCACGACCCATGCCACTGAGCACTGCAGAACCACGACGCCGACCGTCTTGAGCCGGGAATCCAACTCGCGGCGGATGGTGGCGATGGCGGCCACGCACGGCGTATACAGCAGCGTGAACACGAGAAAGCTGATGGCGGAGCGCGTGGTGAGCAGCGACGAAATGGCCGCGCCGCCGAGCAGCACCTGCAGCGTGCTGACGACGGATTCCTTGGCAATGAAGCCGGAGATGAGCGCCGTGGCGCACCGCCAGTCGCCGAAGCCGAGCGGCCGGAAGACGGGCGCGATGAACTGCCCGATGAGCGCGAGCAGGCTGTTGGCACTGTCGGCCACGACGTTCAGGCGCGTGTCAAAGCTCTGGAGGAACCAGATGATGATGGTCGCAAGGAAAATGACCGTGAACGCGCGCTGGAGGAAGTCCTTCGCCTTCTCCCAGAGCAGCAGCGCCACGCTCTTGAGTCCGGGCATGCGGTAGTTCGGCAGCTCCATGACAAACGGCACGGGCTTGCCGCGGAAGGCCGTCTTGTTCATGATGAGCGCCGCGAGGATGCCGATGAGGATGCCGAGGACATACAGCCCCAGCATGACGAGCGCGCGGTAGCGCGGGAAAAACGCCGCGGTGAAAAAGGCGTAGATCGAGATCTTCGCCGAGCAGCTCATATACGGCGTGAGCAGGATGGTCATCTTCCGGTCGCGGTCGGACGAGACGGTGCGCGTGGCCATGATGGCCGGCACCGAGCAGCCGAAGCCGATGAGCATCGGCACGATGCTGCGCCCTGACAGGCCGATCTTGCGCAGGGGCTTATCCATGACGAAGGCGACGCGGGCCATATAGCCGGTGTCCTCCAGAATGGACAGGAAGAAAAACAGCGTCACGATGATCGGCAGGAACACGAGCACGCTGCCGACGCCGGCGAACACGCCGTCGATGATGAGGCTATGTACCACGGGGTTGATGCCGTAGGCCGTGAGCGCGGCGTCCACGACGCCGGTCAGCGCGTCGATGCCGAGCTGCAGCAGGTCGGACAGCCACTTGCCGACGACGTTGAACGTGAGATAAAACGTGAGGAACATCACGGCGAGAAACATCGGCAGGGCGGTATATTTGCCTGTGAGGATGCGGTCGATCTTCATGGAGCGCGCGTGCTCCTTGCTCTCGTGGCACTTGACCACGGAGGACGCCACGACGCCCTCGATGAACGTGTAGCGCATGTCGGCGAGCGCCGCGTTGCGGTCGAGCCCGGTCTCGTTTTCCATCTGCACGATGCAGTGCTCAAGCAGCTCCCGCTCGTTTTCGTCGAGCGCGAGCGACTGCGCGAGATCGTCCCCACCCTCGATGAGCTTGGCCGCGCAGAAACGCGCCGGCACGCCGATACGGTCGGCATGGTCGGCGATCAGGTGCACGACCGCGTGGATGCAGCGGTGCACGGCTGAATCATCCGCACAGAAGTCCGTCACCTTCGGCAGCGTCTGGCTGCGCGCGACGGTCAGCGCCTGATCCACGAGCTCGGACACGCCCTCCCCCTTCGCCGCCGAGATCGGCACGATGGGGATGCCCAGCGCCTGGCTCATCTTCTGCACGTCGATGGCGCCGCCGTTGGCGTGCACCTCGTCCATCATGTTCAGCGCCAGCACCATCGGCACGCGCAGCTCGAGCAGCTGCAGCGTCAGGTACAGGTTACGCTCGATGTTCGTGGCGTCCACGATGTTGATGATGCCGTCCGGCTTCTGGTTGATGATAAAATCGCGCGAGACGATCTCCTCCTGCGTATACGGACGCAGGGAGTAGATGCCCGGCAGGTCGACGACGGAGCAGCCCTTCTCGTCGCGCATCTCGCCCATCTTCTGGTCGACGGTCACGCCCGGAAAGTTGCCCACGTGCTGGTTGGAACCGGTGAGGGCGTTGAACAGCGTCGTCTTGCCGCAGTTCTGGTTGCCGACAAGCGCAAAGATCATGCCGACACCCCCTCGACCTCGATCTTCTTCGCTTCTTCTACGCGCAGCGTCAATTCATAGCCGCGCACGCGGATCTCGATGGGGTCGCCCATTGGCGCCACCTTCTGCAAAGTGACGCGCGTCCGGGGTGTCAGCCCCATGTCCAACAGCCGGCATCGCAGCGCGCCGTCCCCACCGACGGCCGTGATGACTGCTGAGGAACCGATCTTCAATTCATCTAATGTCATTGCCATTGCCTTTCTGTCAAAATTCATTTCCCTAGTGAAAAAGACTAGCATGGCGGGCGCGATTTTGTCAAGAGTCTGGCAGGGATTTCCGCGATTTCTGCCGAACGGCGGCGAAAAAACATTCCGGAGCGGAAAAACCGCTCCGGGATGCCGGACTGCCGGTACTGTTGCAGCAGCCGTCAGGGCTCGGGCGCCGGCTGGACAACGTTCAAAATGTAGCGCATCATGATCGTCGCAAACTGCGCGCGTGTGGTCACGCCCTGCGAATCGAGAAGCGTCCGGCCGCCGATGGCATTGCCGGAGATCAGCCGCTCGCCCACCGCCCAGGTCATGGGCGCAAGCGCAAAAGCGGACACGCTGCCCGCGTCCGCAAACGCCGACAGGTCGCCGCAGGCATCCAGATCACTGCCCTTGAAGCGGGCGTACCGATACAGGATGGCCGCCGTCTGCTCGCGGGTCGCCAGACCGTTGGGATCAAACCGGCCGCCGCCGACACCGTTCACGATGCCGGTGCCCGCCGCCCAGCCGATCGCCCCGGCATACCAGGCACCGCTGCGCACATCGGTGAAGGCACTTTCCGCCGCGGCGGGCTCGCCCTCGAGCCGATAGAGGATCATGACGATCATGGCGCGGGTGAGCCGTGCGCTCGGTTCAAAGGTCGTGTCGGACGTACCGGCAAAGAGCTTGTACGCCACGGTGAAGTCAATGGCGTTGTGCGCCCAGTTGCCCGCGGGCGGCATATCGGTGAATCTGCTGCCCGGACAGGCTTTGCCGCCGGGGCACGGAGCAGACACCGGGTCTCTTGCCCCGCAGACGGTGCAGACCCCGTTGACATAGCGGTGCGCGGCGGGGATGGTCTCCTGCGCCGTCAGCACCTCGCCGCAGAGGGCGCACCGGCTGCCCTCGGTCAGGCCCGGCATGGTGCAGGAGGCCGCCACGGCCGGGAGCGCCTCGGGCGCGTGGGCTCTAGCCGGGATGGTCTCGGTCATCGTCTCGCCGGCATCGCTGGTGTAAACGCGCGTGCCGGTGGATGTGCAGGTCGGCTCCCGCGTGACGACGCCGGCGTCCCACGTGTGGGCATAGGCGGCGCGCATTTGCGCGATGCGCGCGGTGAGCCAGGCGTCCATGTCCGCCACGGTATCGGCATACGTCGTGCCGGCCGGCCAGGCACGATCACCGGCGCGGATAAGCGGCCACAGCCGGTCATTCATGGCGGCGCTGGCCGACAGGTGTGCGCCGCCGGTCATGACCCTGCCGCCGTCCCCCACAAGCCGCTGCGCCTGCGCGAGGAACGTATCGTGACAGTAATTGCCGACGGCCGCGCGGAAGCCGGGGATCTGCAGGAGCGCGGACACGAGGTAGCGCCCGCCGTCAAAGTCATCGTCCGCGCCGATATCGCCGCAGGCCAGCTCCATATCCGAAACAGGGCCTGCGTACAGCAGACCGCCTGCATCCTTATAAAAGGACAGCGAGACGCCGACCGCACACGCATCGGCGGCCAGACGCTGCAGCAGGTAAACCTGCACGAGCGAGGTCAGGTCGCAGTATTCATAATAGTACTTACCGGTCTCGGCATTGTAGCCGGTGTAGTTCCCGGCGGCATCCTGCGCGTAGACCGCATCCTCAAAGGCCTGATAATACTCGCTAATGTAGGCCATGGCGTCCCGGCCGCACCACGCGGGACTCTGGACATTCATGGCGCAGCCGCGCGCGGTCACAAAGCCGTTGGCCGCGTCCTGCTTTGCCTTGGCGGTGTCGCTACGCGCGAGCAGGTAGCCGCCGGTGATGTCTGCGGGCTCGGTCAGCCCGGCCGTGTACCGGTAGGTCCGGCCGTACCGGTTCTCGGCCGCGGCCGTGGTCATATCGCTGCCGTAGTCCGCGTTGACGGCCGCGTAGGCGGTCTCCATGCCGGTGATGTCCACACCAGTACTGCCGACGGCGTTCGTCTCGCTGACAAGATAAGTGCCGCGGTAGACGCCGTCATAGTACAGATCCACCCAGTCGGCCGCGGGTGTGTACGGCATGCCCAGCGACACGGCAAGCTCCCGGAAGAGCTTGTCGTGCAAAAGCGTTGCGTCGTCACAGCAGGCCAGCAACGTCCAGCGCTCAGCCGCTTCCCCGCAGGCGGCGAGATCACACGCCTGGTCGAGCCGGAGCTGATACGACCGCTTCCCGGCGGCCGCAGGGTCGGTGCTGCCGCACGCACGGAGCTGCGTGCGCACACCGTCACAGACGGCATTGCCGTCCAGGTCGGCCAGCAGCAGCTGCGCCGCGGCGTTGGCATCGCCGGCATCCACAAAGGCTCGGCCCTGTGCGGACGGATCTTCGCTCGTGATGTAAAGCGCGCTGAGATTCTCGGACTGCGCCACGCACAGCGTGCCGGCCGCCTCGCCGTTGATGCGGACGGTGAGCGTGTAAAGGCCGTCGTCCGCGGCGGCAAGCTCTGTGATGTTGACGGTCTCGCCGAGCGGTTCTATGCCCTTGCTGCCCTGCAGCTCCACGGTCGGGTTCGTGCAGTTTTGCGTGTGCACCGTCACGGCGAGGCGGCTCAGATCCGCGCTCGCGGGCAGAAACAGATACTGCGCCGCGTCCATGCTCAGGCCGGTCACGGTGCGCCCATCCACCTGCGCGTCGATCGTGCCGAGCAGTTCGGACGGTGCAAACGCGCCTTCTGGCAGCGTCGTCACCGTGACCGTGTTGGAGTAGTACGGCGAGAAATACCACCTGCCGTCCACCTGCGTGCAGCCGACCAGGCGGAACGTGTACGCCGTTGCCGGCGCGAGACCCGTGACGATGCAGACGGGCTTTGCGGTCAGGGGCAGAGCGGTCCAGGTGCTGCCGCCGTCGGCGCTCATCTCGACGCGGTAGTTTTCCGCACCAGCGGCCGCCGTCCAGTCGAGACGGACCTGCTTCTGGCCGATCTCGGCCGCAGCCGCGTCCCGGACGCCGCCGGGCAGGATCTCATACTGCGCGGACACCGTGCCGTAGAAGTCGCGCATGCCCCGGATCGAGACGGTGCCGAGACCGACGCGCGTGTTGTTCGTATAGGAGATGCAGCCATCGACGTCCGCTTCGTCGGTCCTGACCGTCAGCTGCCTGCCCTGGTACGTGACCGCAACGGCGCAGACGGCATCTTTGCCGTTATAGACCGCGGACGCGGTCTTGACCTGCGCATCGGCAATATTCTTTCCCTGCGTGCCGCACTTCGTGCAGACATGATCAGCATCCCAGCTGTGGCCCGCATAGCGGAGCACCGCGCTGCGGCAGGTCTCGCCGCAGGTCCTGCAGGTGGTGATGGCATAGCCGTTCGTGGTGCAGGTGCGGGTGTCGACCGTCTCCGTGTCGTGAACGATGCCGTCATCGTCGAAGTGATACGTCCCGCCGTCGAGCTGCTGCCAGCCGGTGACATGCTCGCCGGACAGGAAATACATCCGGTCGGCCGTGCCCTCGACCGTCAGCCAGCCGGTGTACTGCGCGGCCCGGATGTCGACTGTCTCCCCGCAGACCGCGCACACGGACTTTCCGCCGCGGCAGGTCGTCAGCGTGTGGCCGTGCGCGCAGCCGCCGCTCCCCGCCGCGTCCGCAGCCAGCGCCTGCGGGCAGATCAGCGCCGACACCAGTGCGGCTGCCAGCAGAAAGGCCCGGACCCTGTCCGCGAAATGGGATCTATGCATGTTTTCCCCCCTCCGTTGCTCTTTTCGCCGTTGAAAACGACAGAAAAGAGCAACCGTTTCCCTGATTTTGCCTGTCGTTTGATGTTGTGCTGCGATTCATGACCGAAACTTCGATAGAAAAATATAATATTTTGTCATTTTATCATGAATTTTCACGAATCGCAAGATTGCTTTCTGCAAAAACGCCGAATATTTGCACATCTTTCCCCAACTCAGGGAAAACCTGACTGGGCGCACGAAACATTTGACACGCACACCGGCCGCTCCTATAATCGAACCGGGCATCGGATTCGGATGCCGTTTTGATGCCAAACGGATGTAATTTTGACTCGAAGGAGGCGGTGGCATGATCCAGATCCTGATCGTGGACGATGAAAAGCCGATCTGCGACCTGATCCAGATGAGCCTGACCCGCGCGGGCTATCACTGCACGTGCGTCTATGACGGGCTGGCCGCGGCGGACATTCTGGAACGCAACGTATTTGATCTCATTTTGCTCGATGTGATGCTGCCGAACGCCGACGGCTTCGAACTGATGGAGTATATCCGCCCGCTGGGCATCCCGGTCATCTTTCTGACCGCGCGCGGCTCAGTCGACGACCGGGTGCGCGGCCTGCGCATGGGCGCGGAGGACTATATCGTCAAGCCCTTTGAGGTCGTGGAGCTGCTCGCGCGCGTGGACGTCGTGCTGCGGCGCTACAACAAGACCGACGCCGTGATCGAGATCGGCGGGCTGCGCATCGACACGCGCGCCATGCAGGTCTGGCGCGGCACGGAGGAGATCAGCCTGACGCACAAGGAATACGACCTGCTGCTGTTTTTCGCGCGCAACCCCGGCACCGCGCTCTACCGCGAGACGATCTACGAGCACGTCTGGGGCGGCGAATACAGCTACGGCAGCAAGACCGTGGATCTGCACATCCAGCGGCTGCGCAAAAAGGTCGGCTGGGAAAACCGGCTGCTGGCCGTGAACAAGGTCGGCTACCGGCTGGAGGTGTGAGCGGATGAAATTTCGCGCAAAGCTCACGATCGCCATGGTGCTGCTGCTGTCGCTGACCTACGGCATCGGCGGCAGCCTGATGATCGCGCAGTCGTTTTCTTCCTCCATCGACCGCGAGCGCGACGCCGCCGTGCAGACCTACCGCATGGTCGTGGACGTGCTGGAGCTGCTCGGTGACAACGCCTCGCCCGGCACGGCGGCCAACACCGTCGCGCTCGTGCTGCACAAGCTCGGCAGCGGCGGGTCGAACACGGCGGCGCGCATCCGATTCGGCGCACAGATGACCACAACGGGCGACACCGCGCTGCTCGATGAAGCACCCGAGCCTCCGGCCGGCAGCGGCGTGACCAGCATCGTGCACACCGGCAACGGCCGGCACTACCTCATGCTCGGCGCCACGGCCGACGGCACGACCGTCCAGCTCGCGTTCGACGTGACGGAGGCCTATACCGTGCGCCAGACGCAGCAGCGCGCGTACCACACGACGTTCGTGATCCTCATCGCCATCGGCGCGGCCGTGTCGTGGGTCACGTCCTATCTGCTAACGCGCCCGCTCGGCACGCTTTCCCGCGCATCGCGGGAATTGGCGAGGGGCAATCTCAGCTACCGGGCGCCCGTGCGCTCGCGCGATGAGGTGGGGCAGCTCGCGGCCGACTTCAACCGCATGGCCGGGCAGCTCGAGCAGAACGTCAACCGCATTCAGGAGAGCATGGCGCTGCAGGAGCGGTTCATGGCCGACTTCTCGCACGAGATGAAAACGCCGATGACCTCCATCATCGGCTATGCTGACCTGCTGCGCAGTCAGGTGCTCACGCCCGACGAACAGATGGACGCGGCAAACTATATCTTCTCCGAGGGCAAGCGGCTCGAAGCGCTGGGGCTGAAGCTGCTGGACATGCTCTCGCTCGACCAGTCGAAACTCCAGCTCGTACCCGCGAGCCCAGCCGACCTCGTGGCAGGGCTTCTGGAGCACCTCAAGCGCGTGTACGCCCAGAAGGGCATCGCCCTGCAGTACCGCACGGCGGAGGGCATGTGCTTTCTGGAGCCGGACCTATTTAAAACCCTGCTCGTCAACCTCATGGACAACGCCCGCAAAGCGCTCGACAACGGCGGCTACATCTATGTCTGGCAGGAGATGCTGCCCGACGGCTGCCGCGTGCGCGTGCTCGATAACGGCCGCGGCATCCCGCCGGAGGCGCTCACGCACCTGACGGAGGCGTTTTACCGCGTGGACAAGTCGCGCTCGCGCGCACAGGGCGGCGCAGGCCTCGGCCTGTCGCTGTGCAATGAGATCGTGCAGCTGCACGGCGGCACGATGCAGTTTGAGAGCCGCGTCGGCAACGGCACGGTCGTGACCGTGGAGCTGAAAGGAGGCCGCATATGAAGCCGTGGATGCGCACCGCACTGGCGGTCGCGCTCGTGCTGGCGATCGCGGCGGGTGGATTTTTCCTGCCAAACCTTGTGGCCGCGCGGCTCGACCGCGCGGAGCAGGACACGGCGTTTTCCCTCAGCACCGGCGACGAGCAGGGTCCGGCCACCGTTCTGCGCCGGAAGCTGACCGACGGCATGCAGAACCTGTTTTACGGCGCAGAAGAGCCCGTCGAGCTCGACGAGAGCGCCGCGGCGCACACGCTGGCCGAGATGACGCAGTACGCGCAGGAGCTGCTGGGCGCGCTGGAAAAGGACAGCGCGCTGTTCGGCAGCGACTTTTCCGTGCAGGAGGGCGCGACCGTCCAGTACGCGAACTACGGCAGCGGCTTCGTCCTCTGGGGCATCACGCTGAGCAATCCGCGCGGCGACACGGCGTCGTTCCTGCTCGACGACGCGACCGGCTGCGTGCTGGCGCTCAGTTATACGTTTTCGGACAGCTATGCCTTCCAGATCCGGCAGAACGACCTGTGGGATTACCTGCTGTGCGTGTTTGAAAACCGCGTCGGTGCCACGGTCGCGGCCGCGCTCGGCGTGCCGTACGACGAGGTGCAGATCCCGATGCCGGAAGCGGCGAAAAAAATGCTCGGTCTGCGCACAAGCGGTGGAAACACCGTTCCCCTGCAGCTGCTCAACGCCGGAAACGAGGGCAGTTACAACGACGGCATGGACAGCAGCATCACCGACTACCTGCAGTTTTATGACCCGGACGCCGACACGGCCTTTTCCCTGCCGGCATGGCGCGTGGAAAATACTTTGTATTTCAACGCACAATGATGCCGTTTCGATGCCAAAGCGTTGCCGGACGGATCACAGTCTCCGCTAAGATGGGGTCATACCCGCTTCGCGGAGACTTTTTTCGTCAGGAGATGTCCATTATGCAGATACAGGATCAGCCTCACATCGGCGTGCTCGGCGCAGACCCGGCCGCCATCACACAGTTCCTGCGCCGCGTGCAGGCGCTAGGCGGAGAACACGCCGTCCTGCTGCCGCTGAGCCCGGCGGCCGTGCCGGACTGCGAGCCGTATCTGTGCGGAGCGTCCACACAGCCGCCCCTGCCGAAGCTGCGCGCAGCGGCGGAGGTGCTGGCCGCCTCCGGCTGCACGGTCATCGCCGTGCCGGACAGCGCGGGCATTTTCTGCGAGCAGCTTACAGCAGCGGCCGGCGTCCCGGTGCTGAGCACGGCGGGCGCCGCACTGCCACAGCTCGTCGGCAAGCTCCGGCAGCGCGCGAGCGTGCTGTGTACGCCCGGCGTGCGCGCCGCCAATGTCTACGGTCTCGCCGCGCGGCGCTATGAGCTGCACTGCGGCTACCCCGACGCGCCCGTGCAGGCGCTGCTCGGCTGTGTGCAGCCGGAGAAGGCGTGCAGTGAGCAGGTGCTGCGCTCGATCATCGAGCTGGAGCTGGCCCGCGGCAACGACAGCGTCGTGCTCGACAGCGCGCAGCTGTGCGCCGCGTTCGCGCACTTCGGCCTCGCCGCGCGCTACCCGCAGGCGGCCGACGGCATGGAGCTGCTGGCGCAGGCCGCGCTGCTGATCGCGACCGCGCCGAAATCAAACTCCGTAGCAGAGGCGATCGGCAGCGCGATGCGCGACGTCGAGGCCGGGCGCGGCGGCGACGTACCCGCGCACCTGAAGGACGCGCACTA
>OIZB01000326.1_pt1 | contig 41550 bp, 30 predicted proteins | sample 1588401 | NCBI WGS metagenome assembly OIZB01 (sample SAMN03283270) | human gut metagenome | biome: human-associated habitat; material: feces | host: Homo sapiens | place: USA | collected 2013
CTTGCATGTGTTAAGCACGCCGCCAGCGTTCATCCTGAGCCAGGATCAAACTCTCATGTTTAAGTTTTGATCTTTGGTCAAAATTAACTCTAGCTAAGTTTAACCGTTCATTTACTTTGTTTAGGTTTTGTTCTCTGAACAATTCTTTATTTAGAATTTTCAGGGTTGCATTGCTGTTTATTTGTCAAGGTTCTGTGTTGTATCTCTCGACGCAACTCTGATATAATATCATGTGCTTTGTCGTTTGTCAACATCTTTTTTATTTTCTTTTGAGATTTTTTAATCTCATCTCCACCACTTTTTCGCGGTGGAGTTTTATCATATCATCCCGCTCGTTCTTTGTCAACACCTTTTTTGTATTGTTCTGTCGAAATTTTATTCGACCACAGTCCCGGGCGAAAAAAAGGAATCCTGAGCGTGTCAAGATTCATTTTCATCTTGATATGAAACGGAGAAAGAGGGATTTGAACCCTCGCGCCGCGTGAGCGACCTACACCCTTAGCAGGGGCGCCTCTTCAGCCTCTTGAGTATTTCTCCTTACTGCTGAACTTTATCCTCTACCAATATAAAGTTGTACGTCATCTGACGCAAATGTTATTATACATAAGCCCATTTTGTTTGTCAACCATAAACTATAAATTCTTTTCAATCGCTTCTTCAATACGACGTTTTACCTCTTCTGCGATCTCATTGGAGCGCATATGCCGGTATTCTTCATAATACAATGGTTTTAAATAGAGCAGCTTTACCGTTACCTGTCTTACGGAATTTTCATCAAACGGAACAAAGGAATTGATCAGTGCACAGGGAACGATCGGGCATTTTGCTTTCTGTGCGGCTTTGAAGCTTCCTCCCTTGAACTCGAGCAGCTTATTGCCCATTTTGCTGCGTGTTCCTTCTGCAAAAATAATATAGTTTCTTCCCTGCTGTACTTCTTTTGCAACCTGATTGATCACCTGCATGGACTGTCTCAGATCTTCTCTGTCCATCGGAAGAGAACCTGTTGCCTGAATTGCCTGTTTTAGCAGGATCACATTTTTTGCTTCTTTCTTGATCACAAATGCAAACGGCTTCGGAGAGGAATAGAAAAACATCAGTACATCAAACAGCCCCTGGTGATTGGGGTAAAAGATAAATCCATCCTCTTTCGGTATATTTTCCAGCCCATGGATCTCAGGCGTGATGTTGCCCGCCTGTATGGCATGTGTGGAGATCTTCTTTCCGATCAAAAAACCGGGCATGTAATCTCCGATATATTTTTTCCCTGCCAGCCATATCCGGTAAAACAGGAATGGTACCAGATAGAGCTTCCTTAAAACCATCATTGCAATTCGCATTTTATTCTCCCGTCAGTATATAATCAGCAATTCATTCCTTTGCTTCGATACTATAATTCTATATATTGTATTGTTTTGTTTCAGTCCTACATATATATAGGAAGAAACTCTTTCAATTCTTTACGATTTCATACAGATCTGTGGATCTTCACATAGATTCCATATATTTTTCCACATTGTGTATCAGGATAATGTATTATATTCCTTCACGGCTGTTTCATACAGGTTGTTGCCATCTTTATCGATCACAACGATCGCCGGAAAATCCTTGACTTCCAGCTTGCGGATCGCTTCCGTGCCAAGATCGTCATAGGCGATCACTTCCGATGACAGAATGGATTTGGAAAGAAGTGCGCCTGCTCCGCCGACTGCAGCAAAATAAACCGCTTCGTTTCTGACGATCGCATCTATGACTTCTTTAGAACGTTTCCCTTTTCCGATCATACCCTTTAATCCGAGATCAAGAAGCTCCGGGGCATATTTGTCCATACGACTCGCGGTTGTAGGCCCTGCAGAACCGATTGGTCTGCCTTCTCTTGCCGGTGAAGGCCCCATATAATAGATCACATTGCCTTCCATTGCAAGCGGAAGCTTTTCTCCGTTCTTTAATGCTTCCTGCATTCTTTTATGCGCTGCATCTCTTGCTGTATAGATCGTGCCCGTGATAAGGACAGAATCACCCGCATGTAAACTCCGGATTTCTTCTTTTATGAGTGGCGCTTGTATTGATTGTTTCATGATTACCCTTTCTGTTTTTCAACTATATAATAGGAACATCCTTCTGATATTCTTTATTCATGATTACCCTGTGATATTTTTCATAGCATTCCATGCCTGCATTACAATACCCGTGTGCTGTGTCTGCATACGTGACAGCAGATATTGACTGCAACAGGAAGTCCTGCAATATGCGTCGGATAAGTATTGATATTGACAGCCAGTGCTGTCGTGGTTCCGCCAAGTCCGCCCGGACCGATTCCTGTTTTATTGATATTTTCCAAAAGCTCTTTTTCCATTTCTGCCACATAAGGAATGGCAGAATGCACATTTACCGGTCTTGTGAGCGCCTGTTTTGCCATGATCGCGCACTTTTCAAAGGTTCCGCCGATTCCGACGCCTACTACCATAGGTGGACAGGCGTTCGGACCTGCATCCTTTACAGCCGTTAAAATGGCTGCTTTTACGCCTTCTATGCCATCTGCCGGTTTCAGCATAAATACACGGCTCATATTTTCACTGCCAAAGCCCTTCGGTGCAACGGTGATCTTCACCTGATCGCCCGGAACGATCTGATAATGGATGACCGCCGGGGTATTGTCCTTTGTATTTTCACGTTCAAGTGGATCTTTCACAACCGATTTGCGCAGATAACCGTCTACATAACCCTGTCTGACTCCTTCATTGATCGCAGCTTCCAGACTACCGCCTTCAAAATGCACATCCTGTCCGATCTCCATAAAGATCACTGCCATTCCCGTATCCTGACAGATGGGGATCATATCCTGCCCTGCGATCTGCAGATTGTCCTCAAGCTGCGAAAGCACCTGCTGTCCGACCGGGGATTTTTCTTCCTTACACGCCTGCTCCATGGCAGCTTTCATATCCTCTGTCAGAAAATGGTTGGCTTCTATACACATTTCCCGGATATTTTTCGTAACATCTTCAACCTGTATCGTTTTCATAACCTTCTCCTTTGCTTTATCAATGCATAATTATAGTTTCCCATATCATGCCTGCTTTTTCAAGTAATGCTTCCGGATAACAATAGGACTCTGTGTGGAGCCCGGGTGTTTCCTCTCCTGCACCGATCCCGAAAAATACGCCTCTGCACTTTTTCTGATACCATCCGAAATCCTCTGACCAGCGCATTGGCCCCGGCAGATATGTATATGGCAGTGCATGATCTATGCATAGCTGCTCCAGCTTCTCTGTCAACGCAGTATCATTCACTGTATCCGGGAAAGCATCTGTTTCCGATACCTCTATTGTAATCCCGCTTGTTTCAGCCTGCTGCCTTGCATAAGCTAAGATAGCCTCAGTCAGCATTTCCAGATCCTCCTGATAATGTGCTCGAAGTGTCAGACACAACCTCCCATTTCCAGCAGAAATACCAAAATTTTCGGATCCTACCTTCATTTCAATAATGCTTGCCATGGTAAGTCCTTTTTTGTGGTCTTCACACCATATAGGAAGTTTATTTACAATCTCAGCGATCAGATAACCCGGATTGATCCCCTGCTCCGGATAAGCTGCATGGCTTTGTTTTCCGTGCAGATCCAGAATAAGTCCCTTGGAAGCACAGGCAAATACCTGTTTACACAGCAGCACTTCTCCGAGTGGATAGCCCGGAATATTATGACAGCCATAAATCTCTGAAACCGATTCCTTGAGAAGCACAGGACATGCCCGCCTTGCACCTTCTCCCGTTTCCTCCGCCTGCTGCCATAACAGAATCACTCTTTTACCGATCTTTTTGCCTTTCTGTCTGAGCCGTTCCAGACAAAGTGCTGTCAGAAACAATGCTGCACTGTGTCCATCATGCCCGCAGCCATGAAATACGCCGCCCTTTCCATCCGGAATGGCATCCATATCTGCCCTCAGACAGATCGTCAGCTGAGGCTGCTCACAATCCTTTTCTTCATATACAGTATACAGGTAATTCGGTGTTTCCACGACTGACAAAGTCGTATAGTTTGTCAGATATTCCTTCAGGATCTCCTTTGTTTTTGTTTCCTGCCCGGAAAGCTCCGGCGTATGATGCAGTTTCCGCCATACTTCTTTTGTCAATTTCAAATCTCTGCTATCCATATAATCTATATCCGCCTCACTGATCTTAAAATATACTGCTATCTACTATTATATAAAAAGGACTACTATATACATAATAGTCCCTTTTGTATCCAATTTGGATCACTTTATTTATTATGCGTTTACGATCTTGCGGAAGTTCTTTTTGCCACGCTTTAATACGATACCGTCTCCGATCGCATCCTTTGCAACTGTCTGCTTGATATCGGTTACTTTCTCGCCATCGATGGATACGCCGCCCTGCTCGATCGCACGTCTTCCTTCGGAACGACTTGCTACAAGACCTGATTTTACAAGCATTGTGATCACATCTATACTACCCTCTGTAAAATCTTCGTCTGCAAGCTCTGCAGTTGGCATATCAGCGGCATTTCCTGCTGAGAATAAAGCTCTGGCACTTTCCTGTGCTTTTACAGCCTCTTCTTCGCCATGTACAAGCTTTGTCAGCTCAAATGCAAGGATTTCTTTTGCCTGATTTAACTGGCTTCCTTCCCAGCTATCCATTTTCTCGATCTCTTCCAGCGGAAGGAAGGTCAGCATACGGATACATTTAAGAACGTCTGCGTCACTTACATTTCTCCAGTACTGGTAGAATTCAAACGGGGAGGTTTTGTTTGGATCAAGCCATACAGCACCTTTCTGTGTCTTACCCATCTTCTTTCCTTCTGAGTTAAGCAAAAGTGTGATCGTCATGGCATATGCATCTTTTCCTTTTTTACGACGGATCAGCTCTGTACCACCAAGCATATTACTCCACTGGTCATCACCGCCGAACTGCATATTACAGCCGTACTTCTCATACAGCGCAAGAAAATCGTAACTCTGCATGATCATGTAGTTGAATTCCAAAAAGCTCAGACCTTTTTCCATTCTCTGCTTGTAGCACTCTGCACGCAGCATGTTATTCACAGAAAAGCATCCGCCGATATCACGGATAAATTCAATATAATTTAAATCTCTGAGCCAGTCTGCATTGTTGACCATAAGCGCCTTGTCTTCACCAAATTCGATGAAACGGCTCATCTGTTTTTTGAAGCATTCGCAGTTGTGATCGATCTGCTCCTTTGTCATCATGGAACGCATATCTGTTCTGCCGGACGGATCACCGATCATGGCTGTTCCGCCACCGATCAGCGCGATCGGCTTATTGCCTGCCATCTGTAATCTCTTCATCAGGCATAGTGCCATGAAGTGGCCTACATGAAGGCTGTCTGCTGTTGGGTCAAAGCCAATATAGAATACGGCTTTTCCGTTGTTGATGAGTTCCTTGATCTCTTCTTCATCTGTAAGCTGTGCCAGAAGTCCTCTGGCTTTTAATTCATCAAATACTGTCATTTTCGTCTCCTTTTTCGTTTTAATTTATTTTTCTTCTGCTTTCATACTCGAAATTTCTGCCGCTTTCGCGTCAGCCGCACTATCGTGCTCTTAAATTTCTCGTTATACGCTCGGTTAAAATTTTCAATAACCTGCTACGCAGGTTATTGCGCCGTACATTTGCTCCGCAAATATACGACAATGCTTGATTTTCTTCCTCGCTATAAAAAGAAACCCCGTCCTATTCAAAGGACGAGGTTTATACTCGTGTTACCACCTTTATTCACAAAAGCCTCACGGCTTCTGCCTCATCAAGTACATACATACTCTCCTGTTATAACGGTCAGGTTCCGTCGCAGCCTACTGGATGTTTCGTTTGGTGCGCAGCTCAAAGAGGTATTCATGATCAGCTTCCCTTGCACCTCTCACCAACCGGTAACTCTCTGTCAGTTTCCCTGATCATTACTTGTTCTTATCATAGCCTTATATTAAGCAAAAACATTATAGGAATTTCCTATCCTATTAAAAATACAGCAAGTCTTACGACTTGCAATCAATCGGGGTGACGTGATTCGAACACGCGACCTCTACGTCCCGAACGTAGCGCTCTACCAAGCTGAGCCACACCCCGAGAGTGAGAATTTTCACTCACCACTGAGATATGTTATCACATTTTATTTTTGTTGTCTACTACAAAATTTCATATTGCAGGGTTTTTCTAAAATTTCATGTTACATATGACAAAATGAGATTGTCTAACGCATATAGAAATGCTATACTTATCATGTTGTCGCATCCCATTCTGGCAGCAGAAGGGAGGTGTATTGTTTGAAAATAGTATTTTCATTCCTATTTTCTGTTATGGCAGGTGTGATTTGTCATTGCATCTGCAAATGGCTAGACAGAAAAGACAGTGACAATTAGCCAAAAGAAAGCCTCGGAGGACGCCACCTCCGAGGCTTTCGCTTTGTGTATTGCTTGAACACATTTTCATTCCTGTCTGCAGACATTATAGCATATGTCAAATACCATGTAAACATTCTATCTGTAAATAATATACTTACAAAATTTTATATTGCAGGTTTTTTGCTGCCATATGCGATCATTTCACAATATGATATGATGAATTAGCTTATAAAATGTGTAAGATTTGCATGCAAAAGTTGTGTATATAGGTGAACAAGGAAAATGAAAGGTGAGGTGATGACTGGTGGATGATGCAAAGATAGTTCAGTTATACTGGGATAGAAATGAACAGGCAATCTCTGCTACCGCTGACAAATACGGTAATTACTGTGCTGCTATCGCAAAAAATATACTTGGTAACAGTCAGGATACGGAGGAGTGCGTCAATGATACATACATGAATGCCTAGAATTCCATGCCACCACACAAACCAAATATACTGGCAACATTCCTTGGAAAAATTACAAGAAATCTGGCACTTAACAAATATAAGCACAATACCGCAGACAAACGGGGCAATGGTCAAGCCCCATTGGTTCTTGACGAAATTGCAGAGTTTGTGTCCGGTACAAACAACGTAGAGCAGGAAATCAACCGCAAAGAGCTTATACTGACTATAGATCATTTTTTGAAGGAACTTTCCTCCGATAAAAGAAATATTTTTGTATGTCGATACTGGTATTTTGACACTATATCCGATATCGCAATCCGTTTTGGCATGACAGAAAATAATGTCTCCGTAACACTGAACCGCCTTCGCCTGAAACTACGCAATTACCTTTTAGAAAGGGGATTTGAACTATGAAAAAAGAAGAATTCGCGGAGATATTCGGAGAGATCAATGAAAAATACATCCTGGACGCAAAAAGGAAAGATAAGGGGAAGAAGCCCACGGGGATGAAATGGGGCATCATAGCTGCCTGCCTGTGTATTATGATGATTACCATTAAAACGGTTATGCCCGTATGGAAGCATTCCGATACAGGAGCAAATGATACGGTAGTCGCTCCCATGATCACAGTCATGGGCAAAAATTATTTTGCACATGACATGCCTGTTGATAAGCTGCCTGCAACATATCACTATCTTCGAGATTTGACAGCAGAGGAAGCAAATAATACTGAGCTGGCGGGTAGTGCCATTTATGTCGATCCGCAGGATGAAAATATGCATATTATCTACCTTTATCAAGAATGTGGCACCCCTATTGGCTCAAATACCGTTGACAATACAAAGCGTCAATGGGCTTATGTAAAATGGACTGCTTCTGACACAGAATAGAGAAATCTTCTATCTGTAAATAATATACTTACAGATCGGATTGCCTTTGGCAGAGAATTTTTCCTCATATTCTGTCATGACATTTCCTGCATTTAAAACCGGATCATGGTGCAGATCATACGTGACGGCTTTTTGCTTCCAGCCTGCAAGCGGGAGCTGGCTCAATGCAAAATCAAACAGATCTTTATTGTCTGTTTTAAATTCCAGCCAGCCGTCTTTTTTCAGAAATTTGTCATATAACGCAAGAAATTCCTTACTTGGCAGACGTCTTTTTGCATGGCGGTCCTTCGGCCACGGATCGGAAAAATTCAGATAGACCCGGTCTATTTCCTCTTCTGCAAAGATCTCGCCAAGCTTTCTGGCATCTATGCAAAGGAAACGAATATTGGAAGGTGCCTTGTTTTCCTTTTCCAGCTCCTCCATTTTCTGGACCGCACGAAGCAGAACACTGGAATACAGCTCAATGCCGATATAATTGACAGCCGGGTTCTGCTGTGCCATAGCCAGCAGGAATTTTCCCTTTCCCATGCCAATTTCGATATGGATCGGATTTTCGTTACCAAAAATCTGTTCCCGGAAATGCCCGCGATCGTTTTCCGGCTGTTTGATCACATATTTGCTGTTTTCAAGGGCTTCCTCTGCGCCCGGTATATTTCTGAGTCTCATCTTTTGTTCCTTTTCTGCTTTCTATTATCCTGTTATTTTGCATACAGCATCATTACTGGCTGATTCCATTTACAGGCCACTAAAATTTTATTGTATTTTCAACATCTTTCTGGCTTCTGCTTCAGAGATGTTCTGGGTTTCCATCAGGTTATGGAGCAGTTCTGTCAAAGCTTCATTTCTTCCCTCGGTTCTGCCACGCTTTTCGCCAATTTCTTCGCCCTCAAGATACCCTTCACGCCTCATATCCATATCATTTACATATGTTTTCAAATACTCCGACCTCCATTCTTCATTCAGTCTCGCATTTTTTACTTCCTTATCCAGCAGCTTTGTAAATTCATCCTCTACGTTTTCATGCTCTACATAGCTTAAAAATTCTCTGATTCCTTCCGGTACATCCGCCAAATTTGCGGTTGTATTATAAAAGATCCAGTTCATTTTATCCCGAAGCTGTATTTCCTCATCCTCATCACATGCCATGTGAAAATGGTATACATACCTTCCTTGCCCGAATGGATCATAAGTACATATAAATATGATATACGTTTCCTTCAGAAATATATAATCGATTCCACTTGATAATATTTCCTGATCGATCATACCCTGGTAGTATCTGATGCGGAGTGGCAGCTCCTCCTGCACCATTTTGTTACCTGACTTATTCTGCATTTCGGTGTCTACTACATGACCATTCTCATCTTCCAGATACATGTCCAGCTTCACATATTTCGATGTGCTTCTGTGCTGCAGGAATTTTTCACGTTCTACGCCTGTGACCTCTCCAATCTCCGCCGGTGTTAACAGCTCTGCCATTTTCTGTGCAATCACGGGATTCTGGGTTACTTTTCCAAACATAAATTTGTTACGGATCGTCAGGTTTTCATAGTTCATTTCATTCGCATTTTTCATAAGATGCTCCTTTCCTTGCTTAAGCAGGAACATCGTATGAATGATCTCTCCACATCTTCCGAAACCCCTGCTTTATAAATGATTTGTGTGAAATAAAGCATGAATTTCTTGAAATAAGATATGTTTTAGACATGATAAAAGAAAATATGCTTTGGGGAGATTATAACATTTCCCCAAAGCATACTCAATAGCAATATCTTTGATTTCTCAAGCATTTTCTCAAATAAATTTTTCCTGTCGCAATGCAGATTTTCTTCTGTCCTTTCAAAACTTATACTTAATTATCACGAAAGCTTATTTTTTTTTAGCTCCGGATAGTGTATCATAATAAAATAATAAACAAAATTTCAGGAGCTCATATGCGATTTCATAAATGGATACAAAAATCATCACAGACAAAATTTTTTACTTTTTTCTGCTTACTCTGCCTGCTTACAGGGCAGACAACAGCCGTTTTTGCCACAACAGATACAGCGGTGGATTATGATACGGACGCTGCCATGCGCCTTGAGGAGCCGATCGATTCCAATGCGATCGATGGCTGGCCGACCGGCCCTGTTGTGGGCGCGGAAGGTGCAATCCTGCTGGAAGCCAATACCGGAACGATTCTGTATGCCAAGAACATTCATGAGCATCTTTATCCGGCAAGTACGACAAAAATTTTAACAACTCTTGTTGCTATTGAAAATTCCGATCTGAATGATATGGTGGAATTTTCCAATGAGGCTGTATTCAGCATTGAACAAAAATCCTCCAACATGGGAATGGATGTCGGACAATCCATTACGATGGAACAATGCCTGTATGGTATTCTCGTATATTCCGCAAATGAAGTCTGCAATGCAGTCGGAGAACATATTGCCGGTTCTATTTCCGGTTTTGTGGATATGATGAATGCAAAGGCTGCGGAGCTTGGCTGCACGGACAGTCATTTTGTGACTACAAACGGTCTGCATGATGAAAATCATTATACAAGCCCTTATGATCTGGCTACGATCGCAAGAGCCTTCTTTTCTAATGAAACGCTTACCCGTATAGCAGGCACAAGTCATTATACGATAGAGCCGACTGCAACGCAGCCTGATCTGATCGACCTTTATACACACAATAAGCTGACAAACAATACTTATCCGTATGAGGGCTATATCGGTGGTAAGACCGGCTATACCTCGCAGGCACATCAGACGCTTGTCAGTTGTGCGGAGCGAAATGGCATGAAGCTGATCTGTGTTGTCATGAAGGAAGATGCACCGGCGCAGTTTACAGATACGATCGCTTTATTTGACTACGGTTTCAATAACTTCAGCCGGGTCAATGTGGCACAAAATGAAACGAATTATACAGTAAACAACTCCGACTTTTTTGAAAGCAACAGCAATATTTTCGGTGCAACCGAAACGATCATGTCCATCAATCCGAATGATTATGTGATCGTTCCGAATACCATCACTTTTTCCGATCTGACATCCTCTCTTTCTTACGAAGATGATGCTTCCGATCCGCTGGCAGTTGCTTCCATCAACTACAGCTATCACGATGTTTCTGTCGGACAGGCAAAGGTAGAGCTGAATGCGCAGAAGGACACCTATGATTTTACTTCTCCGGTCGTGGAATCTGACTCTGTTTCCCAGAATAACGCACCGGGCGATAAAATCATCTTTATCAACGTGATCAAGGTGATCGCTATTGTGATCGGCGTGATCGTTCTGCTTCTGCTCCTTATCACAGCGATTGCTTTTTTCCGGAACTATCATTTCTCCAGACGGCGCAGAAATAAGATACAGTTTAAGATGAACCGGAAAAATAAGTCATTTGGACGGAGAAAACGGAGACGGGACAGGAAGAGGAGAATGAAATAACTATTTATCAACAGCCCACTGGACAAAGAGGGGATTTTAAGCATGAAACGACAATCACAATATGTATGCCCATGGTGCGGAAGTGAAAATTTTCAAAATAAAAAGGGAATAGGGCATTCTAAATTTTGTTTTCAATGCCTAGATTGTAATAGATATTTCCGTTTATATTATGGATATATAATATGGATTTTTTTATATACGATTCTTTTCTTACTTCTCGCATATAATATACTTGATAAATCGTTTGCTATTGCATTGGCGTATGGTATGATTCTTCCTTATATATTAACTGTAATAAAAATGCCTGTGAAACGTGTTTTAATGGGTGATAAATATTATCCTTACACCCCGGAACAAACACTTGGTATTGCACAGATCACATGGCTCAGACATAATAAAGGTGGGCTGCTTTTCCCACATTTGACTATCTGGAATCATTATATCCTTCCCATCTGCTTTATTGATGAAGATGGAACTGCTCTATCACAGGTTGGATATGCACGAATAAACAGAATCTGGTTTCGAAAAGAAAAGAAAATTACACGTATTACCGATAATTATCGATATGATCCTGCCATTATGAAAAAATTTGTTATTTTCTACAACAAAAGAATTGTTGCACAAGGTAAAATAACTTCTATAATTGAAAATTAATTTGTAAAAAAGGGAGCCCAAAGGCTCCCTTTTCCATTCTATTCACTACCAATTACATCCCCTCTTTTAAGATATTGTGCTCTCTCAAAAGATCTTCAATCACGGTTCCTTTGACGCCCTTGATGAGTGCTTTCTTGACTGCATTGAGCGGTCCCGGAAGAGAAATTTCAAGTGGTGATTTACCATCCATCAGCTTTACGGAGCTGTCAAGCAGATCTCTCACATCATAGACACTGCCCCAGACTTCCGGAACACCTCTGTCCACATGGCAGAGACCGTATACAGCTTCCATAGCGGTACGAACGGAATACTCTGTTGTGAAGATCGTGTCTCTTGGGGTTTCAGCGAACTGTCCGAGGAATGCGAAGTTATCGCAGCCATCCGGGATAACGTCCGGTCTGTCACCTTTTCTTCTTGGCATGAAGAATGCGGTGATATATGGCATCATGGTCGGTGTACAGTTTGCATGATTTTCTGCCAGCTCGTCGATCTCATCTACCGGAACGCCTAAGTGATACAGCCATTCTGCTGTGATCTCCTTACCGGTACATTCCTTCATCGGTTTTTTGATATAATCGCCCGGTTTGTCGGTAAACAGGCTGTAAACCCAGATGCAGACTTCATCTTTCTTCTGCTCTTTGAACTGACCCTGTCTGTTGATCGTCCAGCTTAAAAGCCAGCTGGAATCTTTGCAGGAAACAATACCGCCGGTTACAACATTTCCGGTTCTGGGATCTCTCTTGCAGATATTCTTGATATAGGAAATGATCTTCTCATCACTTGTTGTTACGGTAGCGGATTCCCAGTTGGAACGGGAAATATCGCCACAGAATTTCTCAGGATGTCCAAAAGACGGATCCTGCGCTGCAATGTTCTTCCAAAGATCCCAGCATCCACTTGTACGAACTTCCGCATCACCTACCGGTGCTTCGTTCTGGCTTCCGTAGATCGTACCTTCCGTACAGCTTCCGTTTGTCACAAATACAAGATCGTTTTCTGTCAGCGGAATGCTCTGCTTCTCGCCGTTTACGAGACATTCAATACTGGCAGCACGTTTCTTTCCGTCGCCGATATCAAATAATACATTGGTTACCTGTGTGTTAAACTGGATCTGCACGCCTGCTTTTTCCAGATATTTCTGCATCGGAAGGATCAGGGATTCATACTGGTTATACTTCGTGAACTTCAATGCGGAGAAATCAGGAAGTCCGCCAATATGATGGATAAATCTCTGGATATAAAGCTTCATTTCGAGTGCACTGTGCCAGTTTTCAAATGCGAACATGGTACGCCAGTAAAGCCAGAAATTAGAATCAAATACTTCTTCATCGAAGAAATCTTCAATCTTTTTATCGTACAGATCTTCATCCTTTGTGAAGAACAGCTTCATGATCTCCATGCAGCCCTTCTGGCTCAGACCGAATTTACCGTCTGTATGTGCATCCTGTCCGCGATGCTCCGTCGCACGACATAAAGAATAGTTCGGATCATGCTTGTTCAGCCAGTAATATTCGTCCAGAACAGAGGCTCCTTCTGTTTCCAGAGACGGAATACTTCGGAACAGATCCCACAGACATTCAAAATGGTTTTCCATTTCACGTCCGCCTCTCATGACATAGCCTCTTGTCGGATCGTTGATACCATCACAGGCACCACCTGCAATATCCATTGCCTCTAAGATATGGATATTTTTGCCTGGCATCTGCGCATCTCTGACAAGGAAGCAGGCTGCTGCCAGTGCGCCAAGTCCGCTGCCTACGATATAAGCGGATTTATTTTCAATGCCTTCCGGCTTTTCCGGACGGGCAAATGCTTCATAATTACCGTTCGTATAGTAAATGCCCTTGCTGTTTTTCTCATGCATGCCACGTTCTGTATTGCGGTAATCTGCGAGCTCCTGCTGCTGTTTTCTTGTCTGCTTTACTGTCTGTGCTTTTTTCTTTCTGCTGACGGCAAATACACCTGCTGCTCCTGCCAAAGCGACTGCTGCTCCTAATTTTGCATTCTTATTCATAATAAGTTCCACCTTTCTGTTTTGAAATTGGTTTTCTTGTTCTCTTTTCTTAAGTTTATTAGTTCAGGAAATCGTCTTCATCTATGATCATCTCATCCTCCTCCCGTTTTATCGTTCTGACTGTACTTTGTACAACAAATAAATTTAATGCGCCGTCTAAGATCAGATTGATTCCGATCAGCCTTGTGATCACGCCACTCGTCTGAAATGGCATGGCAAACAGTAAAATACCGAGAATACACACGATAATGGCGATCAGTAATGTTACCCACCAGTTCCGGAATCCGAACTTTTTGGATTCAAACGCCGTCTGCATTTTGAGTGCTGCATCGATCAGAAGAAAGATTCCGATGCAGATGGAAAAGAGCTGGATCGTTGCCCAGGAACGGATCACCATGATAAGTCCGAATATAATGGAGGCGATTCCAAGTCCCAGGTCATATTGAAATGCCAGTTGAAATATGTCTTTGGAAAAATAGCCGGTCAGCTTGACAAGTCCGAATATAATCAGGAAAATACCACACATTTTACAGATCGCGCCAAGTGCCATGTGCGGCCAGATCAGAAGGACTGCTCCTACAAGGATCAGGCAGATCGTCAAAATACTATAGGAATTTTTAATTGCTTTCAGGCTTTTCATAAGTTCCACTCCCTTTTTGTTTTTCTATACTATACTGCCCGTTTTTCGGAATTTCTATGGGCAAAAAAAAGACAGTGTCTGATTTTTAGACACTGTCCTTTATTTGTCTGATTTTTGATCTTTGATGCAGCTTTCGATCATATCACGGATCGTCGCCTGAAACGATACAGACAGGCGGTGCATCAGATCATCCCTGCTCGGCGGAAGTCCTTTTTCGATCCATTCCAGAGTATTGCCGATGATCGCATGGCTGTAAAAAAGCGTAATATAATGCTTATCGCTTTCTGTCAGATCATAGCCTGCTGCCTCTTTTTCCACATATCTGCCAACACAGTCCTCAGCGATCTTACTCAGATATCCTTTCAGAATATTGCCCTTTTTGGACTGGTAAACATGAAAGATCGCCTTTTTATTGGCAAATACGATCTGAGAGCATCTGACGATCTCTTCATAAAAGGAAGCTCCTTCATTGACATCCCGGACAGATTTCTCCGCCTCATTTTGAAATACCGCATCAAGTACATCGTAAATATCCTGAAAATAATAATAGAAGGTATTTCTGTTGATCTCACATATTTCACAGATATCCTTTACCGTGATCTTATCAAGCTGTTTTGTACTTAGTAATTCGAGCAGGCAGTTCATAATTGCCTGCTTTGTAAATTTCGCCATGGCATCTCCTGCAGAAATATATTTCTTTTCCCTGTCGTGCCTTCTCCTGATCTGTCTCTGGATTCTGGCATGTTCCTTTTTTTCAATGATCTTATCTACATCTTCTTTAGAGATCAGCTTCATTGTCTTGATGACAAATACACTTTCCGGATCACAGACGTTTTTCCGGATACGGATCTTTCCCTTTAAATAGCCATGCTTTTCGCAGTAGGAAACGCTGTAATAATGCTTTCCGTTTGGTGTAAACCACCGGATCTTTTTTCTTGCCGCTTTATCACAGATATAACATCTGGTAGATAAAACCTCTCTGTCTTCCATCGCCTTTCCCTTATCCGGAAAGCTTCTGGAAATATATTTACTATAGCTGGGAAATACCTTATGGATCTCCTCTTTTTTGCTCTTTGGAAGCTGGTAGGTATCGTAGGAACAATATTCCTCGATATCCGCCGGTATTTTCTGCAATACAAGCGCCGTATAATAAGCATCACTGAATGCCCGGTGGAACGGGATATCTTTTTCGATCTGCAGGCTGTCTACCGCATATTCCAACGTTCTGCCAACCTTTTTATGCTCAAAGGCGATCCCAAACAGCTTCTGGATATCCAGAAAGCAGATCGGCCCTGCTGCCAGAGCCGGCATCTGATAATATTTCATGTTCCGCTGCAGCTCCAGAAGATCTAAAGATCCCCAGCTGCAAAATATAAAATCCTCTCCGCACCAGGCTAAAAATTCCTCCGCTGCCTCCGGAAACGGTGTTCCGGCCTTCAGCTCCTTCATATCTACATGGAGCATATCTTCAATGATATCCGGCATTTTCTTATAAACAGACGGTTTAATGATCTTTTGAAACTGCCCTATGATATTTTTACGTTTATCAAGCTTGATCGCTCCGATTTCGATAATTTCAAACGGAATCTCCTCATGGCTGCTTTCTCTTTTTCCGGCAATTCCCTGATTCCATTCGAGGTCAAAAACAATATAATTCATAATGGTTTATTACGTTTTCCTGTCAAGTATTCGGTTTACTTAAAATATTCCATCAGCTGCGCAAGTTCTTCGGATATATTATTCACATGACCCGTTGCTGCGTTCATCTCATCGATTGATTCTGCAATATTGGTGATATTTGCGGATACTTCCTGGTTGCTTGCTGCATTTTCTTCGGAAATAGCACTCAGATCGTTAATATTTCCGATAATAGCCTGTTTGATCGTATCAAGCTGCTTTGTCTTCTCACTGATACGGGAAACCGCTACAAGGTTATCGTTAATTGTTTTACTTAATATCTCAAAGCTTTCTTTTGTCACAGAAATATCTTCCTGTTCTTTACCAATCAACTCTCTGACCTCATTTACAAGTGCAACACTTTCATTTGATTTTTCAAAAATGTTATCCGCTACCTGCTTGATGGTATCTGCACCCTGCGCACTTTGTTCGGAAAGCTTTTTGATCTCATCTGCAACAACGGCAAAGCCTCGTCCTGCCTGTCCGGCTCTTGCAGCTTCAATAGATGCATTCAGAGACAACAGACTTGTCTGTCCCGTGATATCCATGATCAGATCTACTGCCTCATTGATTGATGATATAGCCTGATTGGTTTCTTCGATCTGGTTGGTGATTTTCTCTACAATTGCAGAAGACCGGTTAGAGCTGTCTAAAACAGTTTCTATAGACTTTGCTGCGTCTTCGTTTGCTTTATCCATGTGATTGGAATTGTCACTGAGAACCTGTACATCTCCATCGATATCCGTAATCGCATTTCCCATTTCCAATGATTTTGCATTGACATCCTGCACATTTTCAGCCAATGTGACTGCTGTAACGGATAATTCTTCCATTGCCTGGCTGATCTGCTTTGTGCCATCATTACAAAAATCTGCCCGTTCCTTCAATGATGCGGTATCCTGCTGCAGATTGAGCACATGCTCATTGACACCTGAGACAATATCATTCAGCTTTTCCTTTAAGATTCTGGAAGCTGTGATCAGCTTATCTGTTTCCGCAATTTGGGAAGAACCGCTGATTTCATTAGAAATATTACCGTTTGCGATATTTTCAATATCTGCTGCTGTTTTTGCAATCGGCTTCCGGATTATCCTTGCCAGCCAGATCAGGATGATCAGATAAACAACCGTAAGAACAAGGGCAATTTTTACAAAGCTGATCATCAGATTGTTCTTTGCATCATTAACTATTGCTTCCTTTTCTCCGGCAAATGCCATACCGATGACTTTACCGTCATCTGTGCAGACCGGCGTATAATATACATAATACTTTGCTCCGGAAATATCTATACCGTCTGACTGATAATCTTTTCCGGTTTTTACTATATTCCAGACTTCTTCCGATGCTTTTGTTCCTTCCACTCTATTTCCGCTTTTATCCTTTATGGATGTAATAAAACGCGTATCTCCTTCAAAGAAAGTCAGTTCGATCTCATCTTTTTGTAAAGAATCAATAAACTCATAGCTTACATCATCTTTTTCCAGAATCTCTTCGCGGATATCCCATTCAAAATACTTCTGTACGGAAATCGCACAGGCACGAAGCCTTGCATATGTACTGGTTTCCAGTTCATTTTCCATCTTCGTTGCAGCGCAGATCGTCAGAATAATGATTGCTGACAATAGTGGTACACTGCCGATCAGCATAATGACTCTTAAAAAATCAAGCCGTTTTCCTTTGGTTCCATTTCCCTTATTCATACACAAACATGAAGACATTTGTCTTCCTACCCCTTTCAATTTCTTTCTATTATAGCATTATGCGATTTTTTAGAAAAGACCTATTGATTCACAAAATCCTTTATTTTCTCTCTCTTATCGATCTGCAGCTTTTCCAGAATATCGGAAACATAATGCTTTACCGTATTAACCGACAATCCCATATGCTGGGCGATCTCCTGATTGGTCCAGTCTCTGCAGGCAAGCATGGCAATGGAAAACTCCAGAGGTGTCAGCAGATCTGTTACATCTCTGTTCATCTGGGAATTGTGGATCTTCATCCAGCCACGGCTGAATGCAATGATCCCATCCACCAGTTTTTTATAAATTTCCGGTTCGCTTTTTCGCAGACAGACCTCCAGAACGCCCTGCAATAGGCCGTGATATTCTATAAAAGGCTCAAAAAGTCCGTCTTTTCCTGCAAAAGAAATTGCTTTCTTCACGGAACTGATCGCTTCCTCCTGCTCTTTTTGATTGATCTGGCACATGGCCGCAATACAGTTTAAATAGATAAACGGGATCGGATAGACCGCATCTGCCATCAGCATTGCAGTCTGTACGACCCCTTGTGCTTTCAGATATTCTTTTTTTAAATACATGCCATGTGCTAAAATACTGATCGCAAACAGTCTCTGTCCTGTCGGCAGATCAGAAATGCAGCCCTCTAAAGCCGGCATTTCCTTTTCTGTTTCGATATGCAGAAAAATATTGATCAGATAATAGGCAAATATACAGGAAGATTTTATTCCTGTACATGCATCTTCTTCCAGTGCTTTTTGCAGACACTGCTTTACATCTATGCGCGCTGCCTGCGCCTTTCCGGCATTTCCGAGTGTCAGGTTTGCAAATACATACAGCATATCCGCTGACAGGCGCAGCATTACATCGTCACTTGCCAGATATTTTTTTACATGTTCCACACAGCCTTTTGCATCCGCTGTAAAATAACAGGCTTCCGCACATGCGATCTCCGCTAACTGCGTATCCTCTATCAGATCAATAGCCTCTTTCATTTTTCCGAGTTCATATGAACTTCCGGTCAGAGGCAGAATCATTCTTCCCTTTGCAAAGTGCAGCTTTTCCATTTTACATTCTCCTCCACAAACATTTCATAACTTTTATTATAACATGGGGAGAAGAGTTTGCAACCTTACATGGGCAGATTCTCCTTATTGGTCAAGTGGTTTTCCCTCGTTTTTATTATTTTTTCTCTTTTTTAAAACTATAATCAGCCATATTATGATACCTGCGGTCAAAAGCAGCAAAAGGATCCACCAGAAGCTGAAGTGACGGGCAGATACTTCCGGCTCGTTTTCCGTATTTGCACCATCCATTGCATCCATCTCTCCCTGCGATATGGATTCTGACATTTCATTTCCGGATTCCTGCTCCTGACCGGTCGTTTCTGTGGTTTTCTGTTTTTGTTCCGCATTTTTAACGGTATTTTGCTTTTCCGGTGCCTGTGATGTCTGCTGCGTTTGTGATTGCGGTGCCTGCGGTTTCTGTGTACTCTGTGGCTTCTGCGTACTCTGTGGCTTCTGCGATGGTTCGGCATCTTCCGGTGCAACGGCTTCTGTCTCGATCCTGATCACTTGATTTTCACAGACCTCTGAAAGCTTTAAAATTCCCTTTTCCACGTTTTTTGTCACATCATTATCATTTAACAAAACACGTTTTATTTCATAACCGTCTTTTGCTGTGATCTTAAATTCCGGTTTGGAAAAACGCGGTACGGGATAAGCGTCGCTTATTCCCTTATCACCTTCCATATACTGCGCTGATGCATGCTCTGCCTCGATCGATACCGTATGTGTTTCCGGAACCGTTGTACCAATCTCACTCTGAGATGCCCGGATCTGCATCGGAAGATGCAGGCATATTAAAATCATGATAAAAACTGCCAGATATTTTTTCATAGTACCGCCTCTCCGCTATTTCCTGTCCACATACGATATGGTAAATGTGACCGCTGTCTTATAGCTTCCGCCTCTTGCCTTGTTCCAGTCTGCCTTTTTGATCGAAATGGTCAGATCCGTTTTTTCTCCCGCCTTCGTATATCTCTGGCTTTTGAACTCCTTTTTTCCATTTAAGATCTGGTAAGGGATTTTAGATTTCGGATGCTTTTCATTTACCAGCGTCCCACTTGCATCCATTTTTACAAGAATACATTTATTTTCTTCCAAAACAGCTTCTTTTATCTCAATGGTTCCATACGCCGATTTTTCTGTCAGAAACGGAACTGTCGCATCGGATGGGATCACCACTTCATAGGAAGGATCTACCTGATAGGTCACATTTGTTTTTCCCGGTGCTTTGGCAGAAACTGTCATGGCAGATATGGCAAATGTCAGCAGTGCTGTCAGAATCAAGAGTTTCTTTTTCATCTTTTTCCCCCTTTTATTGTGCAATGAGAACGGTTTCCACATCTGCCCCGTTCATTGCACTTCCATCTGTTAAAGATGTTGTCGTAATTTTGATCACGGCCGGATATTCGCCTTTTTCCAGTGCACGGGACAAGGTAACATCCGTGATCGCTTTTCCCGGTTCTACCAGCTTTGAGGTATAGATGGTTTCTTCCCCCTCTGTCAGGATGATCTCAAATGTAAAATAACAGGGATTTCCTTCCGGGTTTTGCAGATTCATTGTGACATCCTTTGTATCTGCCGAAATAGTGATCCTCGGATAACCCGGAATACGGATCCCCTCCGGTTTTTCTTTGATCCCGTCTGTCTGCACTATTGCGTTTTCATCCAGATCCGGCGAAAATGCCGGATCTTTGCTATCCTGTCTGACCAGAAAATAAACTACAACAGCTACAATTACGACCACGAATATACTACCCGCCATCATCAAAATTCTTTTTTTATTTTTCATATTCTGCCCTTCATCTGCTTTTATTTCTCTAAATAGGTTACCTTAAATAATATATTATCGAGATCATACTCATCATCACCGCCACCGTTTGCATCAAACTCGATCCAGAAATACTCCACATCTGTCCGGTCAAGCTCATAGGAGAAATATTTTGTGATCTTTTCGTCAAGAAGATCGGAGGATTCTGTTTTCCATGATACCTCTTTGCCATTTTTGGGTTTGTATCTCAGACGCATGACTGCATAACCGTCTTTGACCATATGCACATTATACTGCACTTCCACTTTGACCTTCTTGAAATTTTTGCTGACTACGTCCAGAGACATGTTATCCATGTTCATTACATACTCTGCGCCTTTTCCAAGACCGTAATCTCCCGTTACTTTTTCTTTTTCCTGTTTTCCATCTACATAAAACTTGAAGGAGATCTCTTTGTTATTATCATCGGTGATATTGTAACTGTTTGTGTACTTCGATGGTGTATACAGATATTTGGCGTTTGGCTTCCAGTTCGCCTTCAGTGTGATATCCTCTGTGTCGCGCAGGATAAAGCTCTTTTCTGATACATCAAAGTAACCCAGATTTTCATTTTTATCATTCGTTTTATCCCATCCGTCCAGCACATAGCCCCATTTATGGCGTTTACTGTCATTTGTGCTGATCTGCGTGATATCCACCTTTGATTCAAAATCATGACTATCATATTCTTTGTATAATTTATCCAGGTTGTAATCAAAGTAAACACGGTACTGCTTCGGCGTATAAACCGGATACAACGTCATATTCCTTTCCACACGCTGCATCTTATGTCTGTTACTGTAATCATATCTCGGATTTTCCAGACTTGTCGTCCAGCAGTAAAATTTGTAGCCCTTTGGTGCTTTCTTGCATGCTTCCAGTTTTTTGGTCTCAAAATAGGTGATCTGCATATCATCCATGCCAAGTGCAACCTTATCCGATGCAAAGCTGATCGTATAGGTGATCACCTTCCAGTTTGCCTTAAAATGACGCTTTCCATAGGAACCTTTTGGTATGGTCACATCCTTTACAAGACCTTCTTTGCCTTCTTCGCTCCAGCCTAAAAATTCATAATGGCTCTTTGTCGGACGGTTTAATACGATCGTATTGCTTTCATACGTATAGGATGTCGGATTGTAATACTCTTTTCCGCCATCCAGATCGTAGGTGATCTGATATACTACCGGCTCAAATACCGCTGTCAGATTGACATCCTTTGCAGGCATTGTCTGTGGTATTTCTCCACTCCAGTTTTTGAAGGTGTAATACTCTTTTTTCGGATCTGCCGGCCGGCTGATCGTCTGTCCGTATTGATAGGCTGCACCCTTATCGTCATTATCAACCATAAACGCAATATGGTAGGAATTGATCTTCCACTGTGCAGTATAGGTCACGTCATGATCGGGGATCGTATCCTCTACCCTGCTGTCCCAGCCTGTGAAGGTATATCCTGTTTTCTTTGGAACAGGCACTCTTATCTCGCTGCCATAATAACCATTCTGTATGACATCCTTTTCCCCGTTATCCAGCTGGAATTTAACTGTATATCTGTTTCTGGCATAGTCAAAGGTATATGTGTTTTTGTAAGTTTCCGCCTGCATCTGTACCGGCTCAAGCACCGGCGCAGTAAATCCTTTGGCAACTGCTTCCTCTCCGATGCCCTCCGGCGTTACAAAAGTGTCGATTTGTGCCTCTCCGCTTACAATTTTGTAATTCACAGATCTGCCATTCAGATTCTGTATGCGGTAGATAAAGGTATAAGAACGCATATCAGGAATCCATTTTGCATATAAGGTCAGATCTCTGTCCGGCATTACACCACTGAATGGCTGTGTATAGGCTGCATCCTCGTACCAGCCACCAAACAGATACGCTTTTCTCGCCTGCGCAGGCAGCTTACTGCCACATTTCTTTTCTTCCGTCACATCTTCCACAGAAACGCCGTCAGCACAGACTATGTCATGCATCGTCAGCATATGCTTACTGCAATCGTAATAATACTTGATCACAAGCCTGTTATCCGGATCTCCCGATACTGTGCCCTGTTGTACATCCGGTTTTGTATAACCGTTATACTGATTTACCGCAGGCTCTACGATCGTATCTGTATCTGCATAGCGATAGCTTCTCTCTGCCAGATCATATGCGCCTGTTTCCACGTTTTCCTTATAATGCTCTACTATATATGCGGTCTTTATCACATCCCATTTTGCATATAAGATCAGGTCTGAGGCAGGCATTGTATCCGGTCTGTAAACGGCCTGCAATGCTTCATCCGTATACCAGTCTGCAAAACTATACCCATTTCTGTAGACCGGAAGTGCATCCAGAATATCCTTTAAAGGTGTTCCGTAGGTTATCATCTGCTCTGTGCTCTGCTCACAGATTCCGCCATTTAACACATATCTGATCTGATACTGCTTTCTCGGATACACATAAATGATACGGTTATTTTCCACGGAACCCTGCACAAGTGTATGGGTGATGGGTTCTACATCTTCATACCCTTCCGGCGCTTTCGTTTCCGGTGTTATCACATCTCCCGGTTCTCCGTACAGACTTTCCGCCAGATACAGCCGCCTGCTGCCATCCAGCTGTGTCAGATAATGTAACACCTGATAAGACTGTTTGCCATCTATCCATTTTCCATATAAAACCAGATCCTGATCGGGCATTGTTGTCCCCATATACCGGTTTTCAAAGCCTGTATCTGTATACCAGCCTGCAAATGCATAGCCGTCTCTTGCCGGATCCGGTATTGTAATATCTTCGCCGTATTTTTTCTGTGCGGTTATTATATTTGTTCCGGTCGCATCATTTGTTTCATACTGATAAGTCAGCGTATGTGTATTGATCTGATAATAATACCCGATATACGGATTACCTGGTTCAATCTTGAAACTTGTCAGTCTTGAGCTTTCATCAAACGTATAACCTTCAAAGCTTTTTACCTCCGGCGGCTGTACAACGCTGTCTGCCAGACCGGTATAAGTTTCCGTATAGGAATTTACCTGCGTAGTTCCATCCAGGAAAATGTAAGATACATAATAGGAAATCTCATCCGCAACCCACTTTGGATAGGCAGTCAGATTTTGCGCAGGCATTGTTTTATAGGTGAAAGGCCTCGTAAGAGCCTGATCCTCATACCAGCCTTCCACGCGATAGCCCGGTTTACCGTTTGCCAGCTCTTTCTCATTTGGAACAGGGATCGCTGCACCATACTGTACCGTATACGGAATGAGCTCTGTCTCGCTCCGATACCACGCCATGGTGTAATCGCTGCGGTCATATTGATACTCGATGACAAGCGTTCCGACACCATCCGCATCCGCCGTCACTTCTTCCGTGCGCACGGCCGGTGACGTAAAACCTTCATAGGATTTTACCGCAGGCGAAACCGAAGTGCCTGCAAGCGCGGTAAATACTTCTTCCTCCACAAGTGTATACGTGGGTGCTTCCCCTTCCGGGAACCCATATTCATTCAGAATCTCAGGGTTTTCCTGATAATGTCTGACTGTATAATTGACCTGCATGCTTTCCCATTTTGCATACAGCGTGATATCCTGCGCAGGCATTGTATTATCAAACTTCTGCTTATAATCTGCGTCCAGATACCAGCCAAGGAATCTGTAGGCTTCTCTTTCCGGTGTTTCGGTCACAAGCTTCTCACCCGGTCTTGCGGTAAATGTCAGCTCACTTCCTACAGGCAGGACAGCATCCGATGCCTGCAGATCATAGGTCACTGTATACACATTCCGGTCATAGAAAACCCGCAGCTCCAGACTTCCGTCCGCTTTGATCTCGCCACTTGGCAATGTATTGTTCTTCAGATGATAAAATGCCGGATCATAAGCACCTGCAGGTGCTGTGACTCTCTGCCCGGTCTCTCCGGTCAGATACTGTATCTCTTGTAAAACATATCCGTCTCCGTTTTCTTCCTCCACATAATATCGCACCGTATAACCAATGCCTGACTGCGGACTCCATTTTGCAAAATAGGTCACATTCTTTGCCGGTACATCCTGTGGGATCTCTTCTACAGCGGTATTTCCTTCCAGGATCCATCCGTCCAGCTCATAGCCCGGCTTATAAACCGCAGGCACAGGCATCATGGTACCATAGCGGTAAGAGCCTGTAGAAACAACCTCGTTATCTGATCGATAGGTTGCAGTATATTTTGCTCTCGGATAATAATATTCAATGAGCGTACTGCCATCAGCTTCTACAACTGCTGATCTGACCGCCGGTGTTTCATAGCCTTCACGCACCTTTGGCTGCGGACTGATCGTAGATCCTGTCAATGCGGTTTTCTTTTCCACACCATCCTCAGGCACTTCATAAACACCGTTTGCGCCCTGCAGATACGTCTTTACCGTATAAGAAACGCTGGCAGGCGTCCATTTTGCGTATACAAGTGCATCCTGATCGGGCATTGTGGCAGGAATGGTATAAGGCTTCGTCAACGCCTCATCTGTATACCAGCCTGCAAATGTATAGCCCTGTTTTACCGGATCCGCAGGCTTTTTAATAGCTGTTCCGTATTTCTGGTCAAGCGGTGCTACATAAGAACCGCCGTTGCTCATAAAGGCAAGAATATAGCCATCTCGCAGCATATCCCAGTGCAGCTTCACTTTTTTCCGGAACGGTTTTGTATTGAATGTGCCCGGCTGATCCTTCCATGTGACGATCATCTCGCCATCTACGGATTTTTCTGCGCCCGGATCTACTGTAATAAGATTTGTCTCCGGGTTATAAGAAAAGGCATCATTTGTCATCGTGATCACAAAATACCGGTCACTGTCATCTTCATAGATTTTTGTGAAATATTCGCCGTCATCCAGACCTTCCTTCATATCCATGTAATTCATGGTAAAGAAGTCATCCGGAATGCGCATTTTCTTCATTTCATACTTCAGATTGCATTCCATGTCCGTTGTATCCGCAAAATCGAGCACATTTTCCAGCGTACCGGCGGTATATAACGGCCACATAGCTTCAAAAAGCGTCGGCGAATAAGTAAATGCATTGGAAAGCGCCTGCGCCCGGAACTTGATATCCAGGTAAATACCGATCTCCAGATAAAGTGCACCGATCGCTCTCGTATTTCTTCCGCTCGAAGCAGTATATTTCAGGATGTAATATAAATACCCCCAAAGCTGTACATAACCGCCTACTTCCGCGGAAAGTCCCACACTTGCCAGCTCCGTTGACAAAAGTCCGACACGGACCGTCAGTCTGACACCCGCCTTCACACCGATCGTTCCCATGGCATATGCGGTAAATTCATACTGCTCCTCGGTAATATTGATCGTATCACTCGTTGCTTTTCTGCCCTTTACCTGCAGACAGAATACATAGCGTTTGGCATTTTTATACCAGAAGCTCATACCGATCGAAACATTGACCTTCGTCCAGACAACGAAATCCAGCTCGATCGCAATATCGATCACGAGAAGCACACGGAAATGCTGCTCCGTGATCCGTTTGGTGTAGATCTCAACCCACTCGCCATCATCCTCTAACAGGTCCGCATAACGCTCTGCCAGGGATTTTGCCACAGAAATCTGATCACTGCCTCCGGTGTTGGCCTCCACGTCATCATCCGATCCGCCCAGATCAGCCAGGAAAGGCGCCTTATCGGATATATACTCACTTCCGTTCTCCATCATATCTTCAAGCTCGGAAATGATATTTTCCACATCATTTGCCAGCTTTTGCTTCTTTTTGTACTGCGATATCGAAGTACCGCTGCCACCGCCTGTCGGATAAAGCAGATAATTATTTGCCTGCTCCGTTTTAAAGTTGATATCCAGTCCGATCCCTGTATATTCATACAGATCCAGAGAAGCTGTCACACGGTAATCTGCAATATAAGGGAAAATACCCCACACCTTCCATACTGCTTCTCCGTCTACATGAACCGCAACACGCACTTCCTGTTCAAATGTTGCTGTAACAGTGATCGTAAAATCCGCATAACGTGCCACATGGAACGTGATCGGAACCTTGATCTCCAGTCCCAGATGGACACCACTTTCATTGCCGTCGAAATGGCGCAGCTTTGTATCAAGATCCGCCTTTACCTGTGGCATTCCCACTTCCACGCGCTTTTTCGCAGAGCCCGGGGCTGTCAGCCCCTCTATCTCATCTGCTCCCGCAATTTCCACATTTGCTTTCAGTTCTTTTCCAAGCTCTTTTTCCAGCTCGGCAAAGGAATCTGTACGAAGTGTCATTTCGCCGATCTGCTGTGCTACGTCTTCTGCAAATCCGCTTTCCACTGCCTGCGCTTCCAGATTACTTTCCAGTGCCTGCACATCTGTACCGTCCAGCAGATCCTTTCCATTCACAGATTCGGTCGTATAAACATCCATGGCAGCTTTGACATCTTCCCATGTCTGCGGCTGATAAGCGATGATATACTGTCCATTTGACAAAAGAACACTTGTGATCTTTCCGTAAGAAAGCGTGCTCTGATCATTTGGATCTGTATACAGAGCCAGAAAATCTCCTTCATCCACTGTCGTATCGGCAGAAAGCATCGTATTCTGGCTGATACTGCTTCCATCAAAGGCCAGCTCTGACAGAGCAACCGTCACACTGTTATTTCCCGGATCGCCGTCCTGATCCTTTGTGATATCCAGTGGCAGGACATCCGGCATAAAAAGTACATCTTCTGTTTTCGATCCCCGGTAAGTATACTGATTTCCGTTCACGCCCGTGATCTCGAAGAATGAAATATCGCTTCCGTCCGCAGACGATGCCACCTCATCCATCGTCGGAATGACATCTCCCGCATAGACTGCGATCTGATCGCCTATTTTCAGCTTTTTGTCCGTATAGGTAAAACTACCGGTCGTCGTGCTTCCTTCACTTCTGACCGATCCGTCCGGTCCAAGTGTCATCGTTGCAACAGAAACAGACTGCGCACTTTGTCCGTTCACAGTCAGGCTGGATAATTCCTTTACATGGATATATTTCAGGTTTGGATTTAAGGAAACATTTTTTACTTCATCCTTATGGATCGAAATCTCATATTCACGGATCGAAGTATCAAAGCCGGTAAAGTAAAGATCTTTACTATCTAATAACAGCCTGTAATTGGATCCCTCTTTCCAGCCGTTTTCTTTACTGATCGTATATGTATTGTTTCCTGCGGCTGATAGATGCAGTGTGATCTCTTCCGTAAAATCACTGATATTTTTCAGTGTACAGGCAGCTAAGATCTCATCCGCGCTCATAGCGCCGCTCTGGTCTGTTACCTGAATGACAAGAGAAGCACCGTCTACATCGATCGCGCGCGCAAAAGCAGCGATCGCATGCGACTGGAACGCCTGATCTTCGGTATAAGCCGCATATAATGTCGTATCGCCCAGCAGGCGGTCTGTTGTTGCGACATATCTGGTGCAGCCCTCGTCATAGCACCAGCCGAGAAATGTATAACCGGACTTGATGGCAATCGGCAGATCACCAAGGGAAGTGCCCGGCGCAAGTGTCTCTTCTTCAAAGGAAATGAGACTGCCCGGATTTTTCGGATCATCCTTAAAACCGCCGTTTGCTTCATATTTTATCGTATAGCTCGGACTTTCATGACCAATCTCAAAGGTCAGTGTATCCTGATATTCTCCCGCTGTCTGTGGATCTTCCGTTACTTCACAAACATAGACTTTTTCATCACTCTTTTTGGTTGATGTCAGATTGATCACAGGTACGCCATTTTCCGGTATCAGCTTTGTATCTTTTTCCTTCAGCTGATAAGAAAGCAGTGCATCGTGATTTTTGAGATGCCAGTTATTTTCCGAATTGACCGAAACCTTTACGACTTCCTGCTCATACAGACCGTCTGCCGCTCCGCTCAATTTCAGCTCGGAACCGTCTGCTTTCACATTTGCCGGAATATCTACATAATAATAAGGATCCGTCCATTTTGCATAAAGAACCAGAGGACCTGTATAAGATGTATCTATCTTTGTAACAGCCTCTCCGCTGAATTCTTTATTATCGTACCAGCCTGCAAATGCATCCCCCGGCTTACTGATGACCGATCCATCTGGCAGCTTATCTGCAGGATAAGAAGAAGGTGACTGATAGCCTTCGATAAAGGAACCGCCGTTTAAGGCGAAATCCAGCGTTTGTTCTTCTTTCCTGACAGAAGTTGTATCACTTGTGATTTCTGAAGAATCTGTTTCCACAGATTGTTTTGTCCCATCCTGCGGACTGACCTGCAAGGCTCCTACCGGAACCTGCAATACAGATGCGTAAAGTGTTACACTCAGCAGGTAACACAGGAATTGTTTTCCAAAGCGTTTTTTCATCTATTTTCCCCCACATACTCTATCTTATGCACACAAATCAAAACAGATAGCTATTTCTACTATTTTATCAAAACGCTTTTTCTTATAACATGCTCCTTTTATGCCAAAAAAGTGCCCCTCTTTCGATACTGCATCGGTGTAACCTTATAATATTTTTTAAACAGCCTGCAAAAGTAATCTACTGTATGGAATCCGGTTTCTTCTGCGATCACACATATTTTCTTTTCCGTCTTTGCAAGCAGTACTGCAGCCTCTTTTAAGCGGTACTGTATCAGAAATTCTACCGGCGTGACATGCAGGTATTCCTTAAACAGATTTAATGCGGTACTTTTACTGATCGATGCAGCTCCTGCGATCTCTTCCAAAGAAATGGGATTTTGATACTGCAGATACACATACTGCATCATAAGCTGCAGCCTTGCCTGAGAAGATGCTTTCTCTTTTCCGGCTTTTTTCGCAGGCAGAATGGCAGCATTTTCATATAGCAGGAGCCACAACATCTGTATAAGAGCTGAAGTTGCAAGTTCACAGGGTATCTCCTGCTTCTGTATCTCTATAATCTGCCCAATCAGCTTTAAAACCTCATTCTGCCAGGAAACCTCTGCCTGAAAAACCTGAAATGACAAAGACGATGATATGACAGGCAAGACATATTTTTGGTAAATGATACTATCCTGTTCTCTGATAAAGGATGGCATAAAAACAAAATTGGGCATGATCGCAGAAACTGCATGGAAACGATGCAGAACTCTGGAATTAATGAACATTCCTTCCCCTTTTTTCAAAATGATCTGTTTATCTCCCACATAACAGGTCAGACTGCCGGATTCTACATATAAAATCTCCAGCTCTGTATGCCAGTGCCAGTCAATACAGTGAAAATCAAACTGTTCCAGATCATCGCAGTAAAACCGGAAAGAATATTGACTGCTCCCATGCTGCGCCATTTCCATTAAATTTTCATCTGTTGCAATTTTATTTGTTTTCTTCACTGATTTCATACAACTGATTCCTTTTCATTTTTACGATATTATACAATAATTATGCTATATATGACAATGAAAACATACTAATTATACTATATAATCCAATACAGAAACTAATGAGGGAGGGTTCGTATGAAAGCAATCATAAAAAAACAGCAAAGCAGATTGGAAAACAGTCTTGTTATATATGTGAATAACAGAAAGCAGGTAAATCGTATGATGCTATCTCTGATTGAATCAGGATTTACCGTCAATTATGAACCACGATATATACCCGGTAATTATGAAGGATGTATTCTTTGCGGGGATAGCAATAAAATTAAAATCTGTTGTAAACAGAGAACAAAAAAACAGAAAGAAGGAATAGAAAATGCCTGATTACAAAAAAACAAAAATTGCCTGCTATCTGGGATTTATCACACAGGCGATCGCAGCAAACTTTGCTCCGCTTTTATTTTTAACTTTTCACAATACGTATCAAATTTCTCTTGGAAGGATTGCCCTGATCCCCACCTGCTTCTTTTTCACGCAGCTTCTGGTAGATCTGTTCTGTGCAAAATTCGTGGACAGGATCGGATATCGCATATGCGTTGTTGCCTCAGAAATATGCGCTGCCACAGGGCTTATCGGTCTTGCTGTTTTGCCGGATCTGTTACCGAGTCCCTTTGGGGGAATCCTGATCAGTGTCATCCTATATGCAATAGGAAGCGGACTGATCGAGGTACTTTGCAGTCCGATCATTGAAGCATGTCCTTTTGAAAATAAAGAGGCGACCATGAGCCTGCTTCATTCCTTTTACTGTTGGGGCTCCGTTGGTACAATACTGATCTCCACTCTGTTTTTTCTGCTCTTCGGAACAGAACACTGGAAATGGCTCGCTGTTTTATGGGCACTTATCCCGGCTGTAAATATTTATAATTTCGCAACATGTCCGATAGAATATCTGGTAGAAGACGGAAATGGAATGCGTATCGGAAAGCTGTTTCAAAAGCCTCTGTTCTGGCTGTTTGTATGCCTGATGGTCTGCTCCGGTGCATCTGAGCTTGCCATGGCACAATGGGCTTCCACTTATGCAGAAGCAGCCCTTGGTCTGTCAAAAGCTGTCGGAGATCTGACCGGTCCATGCCTGTTTGCTGTTATGATGGGCATCAGCCGTATTATTTTCGGAAAATATGGGGAAAAGCTGGATCTGATGAAATTTATGACTGCTTCCGGTCTTTTGTGTGTGATATGCTATCTGCTTACTTCTCTGTCCGCAAATCCGCTGATCGGACTTTCAGGCTGTATTTTATGCGGCTTTTCTGTCGGAATCATGTGGCCGGGAACGATCAGTCTTTCTTCTAAAAAATTTCCTGCAGGAGGAACAGCCATGTTTGCACTGCTTGCCATGGCAGGGGATCTGGGCGGAAGTATCGGCCCCGGTATTGTTGGCAGCATCACACAAAATGCAGGAGACAACATCCGCATTGGTATGCGTACAGGACTTGTCTTTCCCATTGTGCTTCTGCTCATGTTATTTTTGCTGCGAATCAAAAAAAATCCGGAGAAGAATTGATTCTTCTCCGGGTCTAAATTTAATTTTCACTTCTTAATTTTTGGTTGACTTTTTCTACATCCAGTTTGTAGTAGAGGATTAAGATGATCACTGTAATGATCAGCGGAATACCCGCAAACATGAAGGATAACATATTGGTGCAGGATGCACTCTGTACTGCTGCTGTCGCATCGTAATGAGAAGCTGCCAGCAACCAGCCGCTGATAGCGGAACCAAGTCCGTTACCTACCTTCATACCGAATGAAGTACAGGAATACATGGAACCATCCATTCTCTTTCCTGTCTTTAAATAAGTATACTCAGAAGCCTCAGATACAAGTGCATTGAATGTACCACCGAGTGTGCAGCAGGTAAGGGAAACCAGTCCATACATCCATACAACGACAGGCGCGTTACCCTGCATAACGAAGATCAGATAAATGGCACGTACGATCACATTTAAAATAAAGCATCCCACATTTAAAATCCGGATATTTTTCAATTTCTTTACAAGCATAGGTGCTGCGATCAGACCAATGACATTTGCTACGGAAAAGATAGATATCATCTTTCCGAATAAACCTGCATTTCCACAATTATATGTGAAGTAGTAAATAGCTGCTCCCAAGGAAACACCTGCCATCAGATAAAAGAGCAGATAGATCATAGTCAGCATATCAAAATATTTATTTTTTACAAGTGTTTTCAGCGTTTCGATCAGACCGATCTCTTTCTGAACAATACCTTCTTCTTTTGCTTCCCTATATGCTTCATTGATCTCTTCTTCCGGAAGCTCTTTTACGGATAATACGGAAATGGTATTTACAACAAGACCGATTAATGCAAAGATGATCGCTGTTGTTCTCCAGCCAACATTTCCGCCGCCAAATTTCTCCACCATAACTAAAGTGAAATTGGAAACCAGAAGATTTCCGAGTGTGGAACCGATAAAGCGGAATGTTCCCATCTGTACACGTTCCTGACTGTTCTTTGTGATCAGAGAGGTCAGTGCAGAATATGCGATATTATTTGCTGTATAGAAGATCGCATTTAAAAGTGTATATGCAATGAAGAAATAAGCATACTGCAGCTTGGAACTCAAGTTCATAGGAATCGCAAATAATGCGATCAATGCAATGGCATTACCGAAATAGGACCAGAACATCCATGGTCTTGCTTTACCGAATTTGGAATGTGTTCTGTCGATCAGACTGCCAAACAGGATATCTGTAACACCGTCCAGCAGCTTGGAAACCAGGATCAGAGTACCAATAATACCCGCATCCATTCCGATCGTATTTGTCAGATAGATCATGACAAAGCTGGAAATCAATCCATATACCATATTGGCAGCAAAGTCACCGCCGCCATAGCCGACTTTATTATATAATTTCAAATATTTTTTCTCTTCCATAGTACTGTCTCCTTTTTATCATAAATTCCAGGTTGCTACTTCTGCTGTTGCAAAAGGTCCAGGTACTGCTTTCAAGCTTCTGTGGTTGCCAAAATAATCACGGTCAAAGATGATCGTACTGCCATCCGGATTTTCAAATCTTTCTTCCGGCTCAAACGCCTCACCCAGTACATCACTGTCAATGATTGAAGTTGTATAGTTGCCAAGTACTTCATATACATTTGTCTGAAGTGTATACTGTCCGTCCTTTTCCACCAGATTGACATATACCTTATCGTCTGTATTGATGAAATGATCTGCTTCTTTCTTGAAAGCCACAGCTCCGTTAAAATATGCATTTCCGTTGATCCAGACCGGTAATTTACCAAAATGGTAATCCTGCATTACAAACATATTTGGTTCCGGATTATCCGGTTCAAATGGTACGATCCACTCATCATAAGTTGGGAAATCGTCAAATACGCCTGTACCCTGTACCTGATTATCTATCATGATAAAGCCCATATCTTCTTTTACTTCTTCCGGTTTTACCGGCCAGTTCTGGATAAAGATATTATTATAAACACGATCATCACCATGCAGGAATGTCATCATACCCGCCACTTCTGTTCTATGTGGAATATGATATGGTGTATATCTTGGTGCCATCGTTCCGTTCTTTAACGGCATATCGGAACCGCTTCCGATAGAGCTCATCGGTCCAAGGCAGAGATTATGTACCACTGCACAGCCCTGTGAAGCCAGTTTCATGGAAAGTTTGGACAGACAGATATTGTGATCGATCAGAGTCGGTCCGTGGCTGACTTCCACGAAAATATCGCAGCTTCCCATTCCGCCCGGTACTAACGGGATATCTTCGGAAGGTGCATAATTGTCATGAAACAGATTTTGTGTGATTCGTGTTCCCTGCGCTTCCCAGTCACACCAGATACCCATTGTACAATGATGAAAATGATTCCGTCGTATCGTCACATCGATCGCTGCATGCAGCTTGATACCTGCCACTTCCGCACCTGCAAGCTCCTGCATATTGTTGATATGATGGATATGGTTGTCCTCGATCACGGAGAAAACACCGCCCATTCTGCCGACAATACCTGTCTGTTCACAATGATGGATATGACATCTGCGGACAATATGCCCTCCTATGGTTTCTTTCGTCCATCCGTGATATTGTCCTCTGCAGACTGCATCTCTTTCCATCTGCGTTGCACTCTTTACATGCTTATTGGTGAAATAATGATCATTTTCCGCATCGTAATATTTTCCAAGGGAAATACCGCTGCATTTACTGTTACTGATCTCACAGTCCTCGATGATCCATCCTTTTGCCCAGTGAGGTCCGATCATACCATCCTGATAAGCTGCAGGAGGTGCCCATGTGGTAGCTGCTTTATTGATATTAAATCCACTGACTGTAATATAATTTATATGATTTTCCGATGGCATAAAGCAGTTGCGGCGGACATTGATCTCCACCTTTTCCACACGGGGATCTTTTCCCTGAAAATTCGCATAAATAACTGTTTCCTTTCCATCCTGTTCTGTATACCATTTGTATACGGACCATTCCGGTTCCCAGGAATGTATATAAACCTTACCTTCGATACACTCCTCTAAGCTCTGTACTTCATATAACTGTCTGTCATTCAGATAGACCGCTCCGGTATGTCTTACAAAAGGACCAAAATACCAGTCTCCTTTTACAAGTGTTGTATAAGGATTATAACTGCCAAAAACACCATTATCAATTCTGCATACCCATACATTTCCTTCCAGATGCGTCCAGTCATGTACCTCTTCGGCTCCTGTGATCACAGCACCTAAAGGTACTTCGCTTTTATAAACAATTCTTGCATTTTCTGTTCCGGCATTTTTCGGATCAACATATTCACGGTAAATGCCCGGTGCAACCAAAATCTCATCACCCGCTGCTGCTGCCTGCGCCGCATCATTGATAAAACGATAGGGACTCTCTTTTGTTCCGTTGCCATCTTTACAGGCATTGCAATTTACATAGATATTCATATTCCTCTCCTTTCAAAGAGTACGGCTCATCGGGCCCTTGATGATCACGTGCACGTTACTCTTGCTTTGATGTTACATGTATTATATAATCGAAACAGCAATCCAAAAATATCTAAAAGAGAGCAAAAATAATTAAAATGTATCCAAAACAGACTTTATTTCAAACCATTCATGCAGAATCCGACCGGGAATATCAGAGAAAAATGTCCAGATATCATGATATGTCCTACTCTAATCTGATCCTGCACAAAAATGAAAATTCCCAGTATCAGTATTTTGAGATCAATATGCCTTATCTGATCCTTTATGAAAATGTCAATCCGGCAGCAAATTCCTCCATGTATATAGAGCTGTCCGAAAGCAGCATTGTAGATGCCCATATGGACTATAAAGCTTTTTCTTCTATGGGTGGACTGCGGCTCCACTCTCACGATTTTTACGAACTTACCTTTGTATTATCGGGAGAATTAAACATGCGGATTGAGGATGAATACATAACCTATCGTCCGGGCGAATGCTGTCTGTGCAATAAAAACATCCATCATGTCGAAGTCATGGATCATAACACGGAAATTGTACTGTTTTTGCTGAAGGAAGAGTATCTGCGTGATCTGATCAGTGCCAATTATTACTATGACGGGGACGGAAATCCCCATGCGATCGGTTCTGTATTCCAGAGGTTTTTTCGTGAAAACAAGAAAAATTCTCTTTACGATGCCAAAGTATATACTGATTTCCGGCTTTTTAATACATCTCCACAAGATCAGTTTTTTGATGTCATTAACCGCATGGTAGATGAAATCTCCGGGAATCATTCCGGAAAAAGCCATATGATGAAAGCTCTGTTCTGTCGTTTTATCGAAATGCTCGAAATCAGCAATAATTACCAGACAGAAGTACATTGGGCAAAGCTTTCAAACGATGAACAGATCGTTTATAAAATTGCAAATGCTTATCAGAATAAGCTGGGACTTTTTTCCAGATCGGAGATTGAAGAACTGACCGGCTATAACAGTGATTATGTGGAACGTATTATGAAACGTTCTACCGGAAAAACACTTTCCGCATACGGAAAGACTTTTTTATTAAAGAAAGCAGCAGATATGCTGACAGATACAGACAAAAAGGTTGGAGATATCTGCGAACTGCTCGGATACTCCAACCGGAATTATTTTAATAAATTGTTTTTCAAGGAATATGGAATGACACCTTCCGAATATCGAAAATCATAAATCTCATTTTCAATTAGTGTCAGGAATTATTTACTCGGATTTACATGCACCATAATATGTTTGACCTTCGGAAAATTCTGTTCGATGCTGTCATGCACCGATTCTGCGATTTTATGTGCTTCCCGAAGTGACATGGAACCATCCAGTGCAATTTCCATATCGACATAGATCTTATTGCCGAAAATTCTTGTCTGAAGCAGATCGATCCCTTCTACATATTTGTTTTTTCTGACACAGTCACGGATCTGGTTTTCCGTTTCTTCATCACAGGAATGATCCACCATTTTATCCATGGCATCTTTAAAAATATCATAAGCTGCCTTTATGATAAATACAAAAATGACAAGACTTGCAATGGAATCCATGACCGGAAATCCCATTCTTGCGCCTGCAATTCCGACCAGTGCTCCTATCGAAGAAAATGCATCGGATCTGTGATGCCATGCATCTGCCATAAGTGCACTTGAATCAATCTTTTTGGCATAATGCCTTGTATACCAGTACATTGCCTCTTTACTGACGATCGACACGATTGCTGCGATCAATGCCAGAATACCCGGAACCTGCAGATGATCATAATCTCCCTGTGTAACAGCCTTTAATGCGTTCGAACCGATTCCAAGCCCTGTAATGAACAAAACAATGGACAAGACGATCGCCGCCACACATTCCAGACGTTCGTGCCCATACGGATGCTCCTTATCAGCACTTTTAGAAGACAGTTTAATCCCGATCATGACAATAAATGTACTGAACACATCGGAGGCGGAATGAATCGCATCACTGATCATAGCGTTGGAATGTGCGATCACACCTGCTAAAAGCTTCATGACCGACAACATAGTATTTCCGATGATCGTCACGATAGACACTTTATTTGCTACCTTTTGAAATTCATTTTTTTCCATATCAGTTACCTCCTGAAATAAGTAAGATAGCTCTATGGCACTAACGATATGTGGGGTTTTACAATGATGTGTTTCCGAGAAAAGTATAAAAAAACACCCACGAACCAGTATAAAGCAACTACTGTCCCGTGGATGAAGAAATTCCACTGTCACCTTTGTGACCCGACTCCATGATATATCACGGTCTGCTCAGTTTGTACTGTAGTCTTATGCAGTGCAAAGAGTTATAATATGTATACCATGTGTACAAGATGGATGTCAATAGGATCCTACAGAATCCGGCTATATCAATATCATTACAAATCTGTCAGATTTTCCTGATCGGTACAATGAAATATAAATTTATTTAAAAATTGATTTTTTTCGCATGGTTTTCCAAACAAATACCCTTGCAGATAATCAACATGTATTTCTTTCAGTTTTTGATACCACTCTTCTTTTTCTATGCCTTCTATACAAATTCTGATATCTACACTATGTACCATTTCGACAATCTTTTTAAGCAGTTCAAAATCCCTTGCATTACTCATAGCCTTTGCTGTAAAATCTTTATCCAGTTTCACATAATTAGGTTTCATATTTACAATACAATGTAGATTCGAATAACCTGTACCAAAATCATCCAGAACAAACTGTAAGTTTTTCTCTTCAAATTTTTTCCGAAGCTTATAAAAATACGGTGTCATATCCGTATAACCACTTTCTGTCAGCTCCGCGCATAAACACTCCGGTGGAAGATCATACTGTTTTATGGACGAATGTATATCTTTCCAGATATCACTTTTCACCATCTGAATATATGATATATTTACATTAATTTTAAATTCCGGTATATACTGCCTCATCTCATGGCACATAGACACAGCTTTATTTAATACATATCTTCCGGCCGGAATAATCAGCCCGGTTTCCTCCAGCAGAGGAATAAATTCTACAGGTGAAACAGGTTCTTTTTTCTTATCCTGATACATGGAAAATCTCATAAGAGCTTCTGCACCGATCATATGACCGGAATCACAGTCCATGATCAGCTGATAATATACATCAAATCCTTCAAATCCGTTTGCCACCGCATTACGGAGTGCACTCTTTATTTTTTCTTTCCGCAAAAATAATTCATAGTCTTCTTTTTCAAAAAAATAAACACCGTTTCCGCCCATGGATTTTGCCTGTTTTAATGAAAAAACCGCTATTTTCCGATACTCGTCATAATATTTCAAAAGCATTTTTGCATAAATAATTCCGGTAGAAATTGTAAAAACCACTTTGTATTTTTCAGAAATAATAAATTCTTCTATTTTTTTACATATTTTCTTTTGCAAAAGCATAACATCATCTTTTGTATGACTTTCCAGATCGATGATCATATACTCATCTGCAACAATATGATACAATTTCTGGTTGTCGGAAAGACACGAATTAATGCAGTCCGCAACACTTTTCAATACATAATTTCCATAGTCTACACCTAATGTACCATTGATGGCGTTAAATCCATCAATTCCTATATATATTAAATATTCCGACGAACTATCTTTTATATGGGAAGAAATATAGGAACGCAGCTCCCTTTCGCCTAAAAGCCCACTCACATTATCTGCTCTCTGTGTATCTCCTATTTCGTTCACACACCCTATCAGATAATGAGGTTTTCCGTCTTTATCATCTATTACTTTTCCACGGCAGTTGATCCATACCGGCATTCCATTTTTATCAAGCCATCTGTAATACAGATTATGATCCTTCTCTTTTCCTTCTATGATACATTGTAAATCCTCCGCGATCATAGAGCGGTCTTCTTTATATACAAAATACTGAAAACTGTTGACTGCATCATCAAAGGAATTGCCTGACATCATAAAACGATCCACTGCTGCCTGTGAAATTTTAAAAGTGTTTTTCTGTAAATCTATAATATAAAGATAATCATCCATACATGGTGCAAATAACTCTATTAAATCTTCTGCAGCTATTTCTTTAAGTAATTTGCGTATGTCTGTATCCATAAAGTAAGTGCCTTTCTCAATAAAAATTATGATTCATATGTATATTTATGACATCTTTTGACCCTGACATCATTTTATTCTGCAACTTTAAATTTCCGGATCGTTTCACGCAGACTTTCTGCTTGGCTGCTCATTTCCTGACTGGCAGCTGCACATTCCTCAGATGTTGCTGCATTTGACTGTACAACATCATTGATCTGTTCAATTCCCTGATTGATCTGCTGAATTTCTACCGTCTGCGTCTCTAATGTCTCTGCAATGTTTGTTACTTCTCCTGTAATAACTTTGGAACTCTCAGCAACATCTTCCAATTGTGTCGCAGTTTGTCCTGCAATCACCATACCCTTTTCCACAGCTTTTACAGAAGTTTCAATCAACTCTGCAGATTCTTTTGCCGCATGAGCACTCTGATCGGCTAACAGATTTACCTGATTTGCCACAACTGCAAATCCCTTTCCTGCTTCTCCGGCTCTTGCTGCTTCAATAGAAGCATTCAATGCAAGCAGGTTTGTCTGGGACGCAATTTCATTGATCGTTGCGATAATCTTGTCAATCTCTTGTGATGCATCATTGATCTCATGCATGGAATCAACCATTTCCTTCATCTTACCATTGCTTTCTGAAATAGCATCTCCAAGTTCATCTACTCTATTACTGATTTCTTTTGCAGATTTCGCATTTTTTTCTACCTGTTCGGAAACGCCTTCAACTGTTGCTGTCAGCTCTTCTACAACTGCTGCCTGATTTGTAGCTCCTTCCGCAAGATCATTGGAACTTGAAGCCACCTGACCTGCTGCACTTGAAACTTCATTCGAAACAGTCTGAATTCCTTTAATCGTTTCTGCCATGCTTTTCTCAAACAGCATAAAGGAATCTAAAATACCGACGAAATCTCCTTTCCACTCTACTTCCGGCTTGACATCAAAATTACCCTCCGAAAACTCTTTCATTGCGCGGCCGATATCATCCACATAGCTTCCTAAAATACGAATTGATTTACGCATGCTGTGCGCCAGACTTCCAATTTCATCCTCTGAATGATATTCCAACGTACTATGTAAATTTCCCTCTGTCAGTTCCTTTGCAACAACTTCTACTGCGTGTAATGGCTCCAGAATTGTTTCAAGTACTTTTTTACCTGTTTTTTTCGTCAGAGTCCATGCAAAACCTAAACAAACAAAAATACACACAAATCCTGCAATTGCAAAAATAAAAGTAGTTCTGGAAGACTGATTACTCATCTGATCTGTTTCCTCGTCTAATTTTGTTGCAATATCCACAAGCTTATTTAATGCAGGCGTACAATCATTCAGAATATCATCAACCGCTTTTTCTCTGTCACCATTTTTAATTTCGTCTATGATGGAATATCCAATATTTCCCCAATCTGAAAGAGCAGCCGCATATTCTTCATAGTTCTCTTTGGAAATGGTTCCGGTTTTCTTTAAAATTTTCAGTTCGGAATCAACTTCTGTAAGCATTTTTTTTACAGTCTGCTCATAACCATCATAAGAGGATGTATCATCATTCAATGCCATTTCTCTGATATTTCTTGCCGATGCATTGACATTTATCCTACAGATTTTTACCGCCTCATCTGCTGCAGCAACATTTTTTACGTAATGTACCTTATTGGCAAATAACACACCTATGACTACAATAGAAAAAAGTCCCGAAATCAACATCATCATAATGACTTTATTGTATCCATAGTTTATCCTTTCCCGTAGATGCATATTTTCCAATTTCTTTTTCGTTGTAGTTTTTTGTGAAGACATAGATTGTTATTTCCTTTCTGTATTTTATTTTTTTGCCAACACTGATATAACAGAATATTATTTCATTGTCAATATGTTTTAAATATCGACTTTTATATTCTATCTTTTGCATACTATTTTCATACCACCAACTGAAAAATTCAGCATTTTCACCATATATTACGCTTATTTTTTATCATTCTGTCATTACCTTTCCAACTATTCTGTTCTCCCCGGCACAGCTGGGGGATTAGACTTTTCATTCAATTAAACTTACTATCGAAAGCACAAAATATTTTCTTGTCTATAAATAATATAACACATACGAGACGGTTTTTCCATGCGTTTTTGACTGGCAAATTGGTTAATTCAAATGTTCTACACGACTTTCAAATTCATTGTATGCTTTCAGCATAATACCTAAATAATACTTAACAAAAAACTTATTCTGTTTTCAACTTTTATGATATAATGCTTTATTATAAAAATTACCATGGACAAAATGAGGTGAACCATTGAAAAAGAAAACACTTGTTCCTCTTATCATTTTTTTACTGGGCATATGCCTTGTTAGTTTAATTGCATACAAAACAGACACCCACGAAAAAGAGCAGAGACACATAACAGCACAATTAAAC
>OIZB01000345.1_pt1 | contig 39829 bp, 35 predicted proteins | sample 1588401 | NCBI WGS metagenome assembly OIZB01 (sample SAMN03283270) | human gut metagenome | biome: human-associated habitat; material: feces | host: Homo sapiens | place: USA | collected 2013
TTGAAAATCTAGGATATGTTCCCTCAATTGGTGTCCACCTTTGGCCATTTTTAAAGACATATGTATATATACTATTTTCCACCCCACTTTTTGCGTGTAATGGCGTTAACAAATAGTCTCCTCTCGGATCGTTATCGTAATTTTTATAATAAGCCTTTTGTTTTTCTGTTTTCTTAATTCCTTTAATTCTTAATTTCTCTTTATTTTTAGCATAGCATAAAATATATTCATCATTATCCGAGAAATATTTTGCATCATTTTTTATTGTATCTAAACATTGCCAAGTAATTTGACTAACAAAATTTTCTTCACCAAATATTTGATCACATAATTGTTTTAAATTATACACTTCATTATCATCTATTGATATAAAAATTGCTCCGTATTCACTTAATAATTGTTTAGCTAAATACAATCTTGGATACATAAAAGTTAACCATGCACTATGTGATGAAGAATTATTAGAAGTCATATCTAATATTCTTTCTGCTTCTATCATATCTATATCTAATTTATTAGCCAAAGTTTCTTTACTAAATTTAAAAGTATCATTATATCCAAATCCGTCTTTTCCTGTATTATATGGTGGATCTATATATATGCATTTTATTTTTCCTTCATAAGCTTTTACTAAATGTTTTAAAGCATCTATATTGTCCCCACTAATATAGATATTTTCGCTATTTATATTTTCTTCTTTATTATTATGTCCTAAGTCAGGTTCTATTACAGTCTCTGTATCTAATCCTGTTATCATTTTAGCATAAGACTTACCTAAAAAGTTTAGTTCAAAACTTTCTTTTGAAAATTCTAAATCTGTATTAAATTCTTTTTTTAATAATTCTAAGTCTAATCTTCCATCTTTATCAAAACAATTAGGTATAATTTGTTTTAAATTACTTATTTTATCTTCATTTATAGTTTTATTATTATTATTCTCAATTATATCTTTTATCATTATTTTTTCTCCTCATAAATCATCTTTCTAATTTTGCTTTTAGCGTCTTCATTCTCCAAAATATAGTTTGCTATATCAACAGGAATCTTTTTTGTTTTTGAGTTCTCTGTTGCTAAATCAAATAATATTGTTTTCTCATCAACACCTAATTTATATGTTTCTGCAAAATTTCTCAATAATTTATCTGATGGAATTCTTTTATTGTTTTCTATATCATTTAAATACTGTGGTGATATTTTTAATTCCTCTTTTAAGACCTTAATGGTTTTTCCCGATTTTTTTCTTAAATCATATAAGTATTCCCCTAAATTACTTTTCATTATTCTCTCCTATCAATTAATCTGCTGATTTGTTGATATAATATCAATTTAATTGTAAAAATACAATATTTTTTACAATAATTTCTTATTTTACACTTAAACTCATTTAATACTACTTTAGATTTCCGCCATTTTTTTGTCAATGAACTTTGAATTTCTCGATAAATTTGGCTACAGGAGTACAGCTCAAACTATCGGCCTTCGGGTTATGAGGATTTAATTGTGATTTTTGAGAAATTTTGTTAACTTGAGTTTTTATTAGTTTTAATAGGGTTGTAGCGAATTAGTGTGATTATTTTTTGGGTCGAATTTTGTACTCTTTTGCAACGATTGTCCCCAATTTGTCCCCAATTTTTTGAGGCATCAAACATATGAAATTACAATCTATTCTTTAGTTTGTTATTGCAAGTTTTTTATGTTTTGGTGTGTAGAATTTTAAAATTTATAAAAATGGAGGTTAATATTAATGAGTAATTTTAGAGAAGTTAATGATGATATTTTAAGAGATTGGTTAAGTTTTAGAGAGGAAACAATTTTTTGTAGACTTACTGAAGAAGATAAAAAACATCATATTTATTTTGATGAAATTTGTGAAAATATTTTGAAAAATGTTCCTAAGCAGAATCAAATATTTGTAAAGAAGCAATTAGATAAACTGGATAAAAATTATATGGATTATCTTTGCTATTGGAATGAGAAATATTATAGAAATGGATTTGTGGATGGCGTTGAATTGATTGTTGGTTGTATTGATAAATAGTTAAAATTAATCCAAAGTTTTTTCAAAAATTTGAAAAAAACTTTGGATTTTTAAGTACTTTTTTAAAATTTATGAAAAAGTTTTAAATAGTATTTCTAATAAAAATAGAATCTTTATAAAATAGCAACTTGAGTTGATTAGTATCATTTTATTGTTTCATTTTCAATATATATAGTAATGCATATGCTCTATTATATAAGTATTCTATAAATATTGAATCTGTAATTGCTTCACGCTTTTCTTTTGCCTTATTCAAATACTCATTATGTCTTATATCAAAATATTCATTCGATATTTTCATTAATTCATTAATTTCATTTTTAATAACAGCATACACTTTTCCATCCACATTATTTGATATTTTTTTAGAAGCATTTGAATACTTATCTGCTATTCCTGTGCCATCTTGTATTGATATTATATATTGTAACGAATCTATTATATAATCTAATGCACATTTTTTATCCAGATTTTCAGAACTTAATATCATTTCCTCTGCATACTGTATTTTCCTCTCCAACATTGTGTAATTAATTATTTTATCATTTAAATTAGTTGTTCTATATCCAGATTTAATAACTTTTCCTTTTTGCAACTTAAATGGCATTCTAAATTTCTGAAATATCGCATTTACATCTTTCGTGAAGTCATATCTTTTCTCATTTTCTATCCAACTACTGAAAGCAAGCTCTATAAACATTTTAATATCATTTATTGTAGAACACTCTTTATACTCTATTCCATAATGTAATTTATATTGATAATCATAGCTGATATCTAAATAATAAACTCCACCATTCCAATTATCATATCCAACAAATTCTGATTTTAAATAACCCTTGTATGGTAATTCTTCTTCAAAATAAACTTTAAAACTCGTCCAAAACTTATTAATTTGACTATCTAAATTTCTAGTCTTTTTATATCCATTTTTAATTAAAAACTTTCTTATAATTCCAGTTGTTATATCTATGTCACGGTTCAATGAATCATTACGCAATAATACTGATGTTTTGATTTCTGGAAGTTCTTTTTCAAAAACATTACTTATTTCTATTATTATATCGAATAAATTTTCAGCATATCTATCATATCCAATTTTTTCAATATCTATGTTTTGGGCCTCATCTATTTTATCCAAATAGCTAGCCATAAATTCTAAATATTCTTGGTTCATATTATCAATCCTTCATTATTATCTTTTATCCCATTGTATCATTCTTTTCTAATTTTAGCAGTAAACATCTATAGATTTCTGAAACAAATAAAAATAGAATATTTTAATTTCACCTTTTATAATTTTTGAAACAAAATTTATGCTCTATTTATTATAAAGAATATTCTAATCCTTTTAGTAGTTTCATAAAACCTTTTCATTATTCTTACCATAGCCTCATATTATTGAATTTTTTGAAAATATTACAAAAAAACATTAAACTAAAAATAATCAAAATTTCTTTTTAATTTAAGACTTTCCTACCTTTGTTATTGCATTTTATTTATATTTTCTTAAAATCATTGAGTAGTTCTTCTACATCTTTATATCTTTCTGTGGGATTTGCATTCATTCCTTTATTTACTAAATCTAATAATTTAGTATTAAGTATATTTGTTGTATTAGTTTTTCCAGTCATTAGATAATAAATTGTCATAGTTAGAGCATATATTTCATGGCACATACTATATTTATCAAAACCTATTATTCTCAAATTCGGATCATTAAACCATCCTTTAAAATCTGTATTCACTGTTGTTAAAGTACTTTCTTCTTGCTTTATTAAACCAAAGTCAGATATTTTAATAACTGGTACATCTTCATATATCTTTATTAATATATTTCTTGGATTAATATCTCTATGCAATCTACCTTTTGAATGTATATATTTAAAAGCTTTTAATACTTGATAAACATAGTTTTTTCGTTCAGTCGTTGTTAACTTATCATTATTTGTCCTTATAAAATCATAAAGATTAGAATCCATGTATTCCATTGTATATTCTCTATTTTCAGCATTATATGAATATACATCAATTATATAGGGAGATTTAAAAGATTTTAGTTCGTCAAATTCTCTTTTAAATCTTTCCAGTTCTTTACTCGTTAAATCTTTTTTAGCTCTTTTTAAGGCTATTTTTTTATCATAAAAATCATCTTTATAGTAATACACCAAAGCATATGAGCCCTCCCCTATAAGATGCAAATTGGCATGTTTATTACTTTGAGACTCTAATTTTATTTTCATTTCTGAATATCTTCTATATTGAAAGATTTGGCGTCCTGAAATATTATCTGATTCGTATATTTCAAATCCATCTCTCTTTAAAAATTCATTTATTTTTTCTAACGCTTCCTCCCAATTTTTACTTTCATCTCTCACTGCTGGATTAAATATTTCCAAAATAAATCTTAAAAATTCTTTATCATTCAAATTTTTTATTCCAAATCGTGGATCATAAAATACCCAATCATCTTCCCAATCCCAATTGTTTATTCTATGTTGAGTTATGTCTCCATAAGCATTTTTAAATCTGTGATCTGTAGATTCTATTTGCTTTAAATTATACAGTCTTGACAAAAATGAAACTTCATCAAGTCTTCCACTCCAAAAGTATTGTATTTTCTTATCATTCTTTTTATCATAATAACCACTAGTTAATAAATCTACTATATCTTGTCTTGTATATTCTGTAATTTTATTTTCCACCATATTATCTCCTCTTTATTGACTATTCTACTATAATTTGTTGTTTTATATTCAATATAATAACTTTATTTTAAAAAGTACTTTATTATATTAGTATATTGATCTTGCGCATTTAAACAAGTATCTATTAAATATCCTTTTTCTTTATTAGTTTGATATTGGTTTAGCCCTCTATAATAAAACAATTTATCTTTGTCTAGAATAATAAACGGTACTATATTATTTCTTAAACACTCTTTAAATGCTATTATTCTTCCTATTCTACCATTGCCATCTTGAAATGGATGTATTTTTTCAAATTTAGCATGAAATTCTATTATTTCATATATTGTAACTTTTTTCAAAGACTCATACCATTCTAATAATTTTTTCATATCTCTTTCAACATATTTAGGGTCTGTAGTTTTTAGTCCCCCTACTTCATTTGGTAATTTTTTATAATCACCAACGGCAAACCAATCTTTTCTACTATCTGATGTTCCTTCTTTTAATATTTTGTGAAACTCCTTTATCATCTTTTCATCTAAGTTTTTATTTGCTATATCTAACATATAATCAACTAGTTTAAAATGATTAGATGTTTCTAATACATCATCTAAATCTGTAATAGAATCTTTTTCTGCTAATAGAGTATTAGTTTCATAAATATATCTAGTTTGATCTTCTGTAAGCTTACTTCCTTCAATATGATTTGTATTATATGCAAATGTAATTTGAGTATTATGATATAGATTTCCTTTTAATTTCATATTTTTTTGTTCTCTTAACACTTCTAAAATATTTATTTTAGATATATCAAAATCATCTTCTTTAATCAATTCATCAACAGAAACATTAAATATTTCAGCTAATTTTTTTAATGATTCAATATTAGGTTCTAAAGTTCCAGCCTCATATTTTGAAATTGTTGCTGCTTTAACACCTAATATATCAGCAATTTCATTTTGAGTCATTTTTTTATTTTCTCTATATAATTTAATTTTATCTCCTAACATAATAAAAACCCTCCTTTTTAGATTATAATACTATTATATCATATTATTTCCAAAAAAGAAAGTTTTGTTGAATTTATTACTATTAGTTTCCAAAAAAGATTTTACTAGTATTGATTTATTATAAAAAATAATTATCTCATGTCACATTTTTAGCAAAACGTCTTGCATATTTATTTATTTTTTAATCAGCTTGTTTAAACAATATTCTTATTCTTTTAACAATAATCATTATTGTTAAAAAAGTAATTAATAATATATAAGAAATAATAGCTGTAAAAATTGTTCTTAAAATACTATTATTTATTGCTACATAAATCAACATGAAAAATACTAAAATAATATTAATAAGAACTGTAAAATTGATTGAAGCATTTGTTTCTTCTAATATTACTTTTTTTCTTCCTTCATTTTTATTTGACTCTATATTTAATATTCCTCCCTGAAATGATAATAATGCTGATATTACAACTGAAATAACAACCATTATAGCTTCAACCATAGAATCTGAAAATGTATATAATACTGATATACCTATTGCAGTAAGTATGGGAACAAAGTAAAGTACTATTATATGTTTTTTTGCTCCATCGAATATTTTGAAATGATCTGTTACTATTTTAAATATATTTATAAAATTATTATTTCTTTTTATTCCATAAATAAACAATATAACTAAACTTAATATAATTAGGGAAAAAGCTATATTTAATTTCATAATTCACCTCTTATATTTTATTATAAACCATATGTTCTAAATACTCTTTAGTAACTTCGATAAAATGATTTTTTAATTTTTGATCATCTATATCTCCAAAACTATTGGATACTTCATTTGGAATACCTTCTATAATACTTAAATTATTTATATTATTTATATTTATAGTCCTTGTCCTTCCATATATAGATGTAACAAATTTTACCCCACTATAATCTATGTCTTCGAATTCATATATTCTACTGTTACCATTAAAATACCCTGAAATCATTTCTTTCCATTTTTTTATATTTGAAAACCCAGCTATTATTCGTTCTTCTTTACCATATCCCATAGTATCTGTATCAGCTTTATCATTTGAAACATTATTTCTTGTGTATATTATTTTCATCAATCCATTATTATCCAAGAGCTTCTTTATAAAAACCTGAGGGCAAATATTCCCTGTAGTAATATATAAATTTAGTTCATCATTAATAAATTTTTTTAAATAATCTGTTGTTATGGTTTTTATTCCATATTGTCCAATATTTTGAAATATAATAATACCTTTACATGTATCGTTTCCTTTTGGAACTGCAAAGAAAACCCTAAAATGTATAGTCTCAGCATGATCTTTCTTTCTAGTATACAAAACCTTATTAGTTTTTGTGTTTACGATTTTTGCTTCAATTCCATATCCTCCAGAATTAATATCAATATATGTATATCTAAACTCTTCGTTTTCTTCTACAATTATATTCTCTGTTTCTACTTTAAACATTTTTTGCTCATAATCATTTAAAACAAATTTTTCACTGTATTTTCCACAAAAATTTTTTAATAAATCAAAAAAATCATTATATTCTTTATCCTTACCCGTAATCTTCTCATTTAAATTTATTATCTTTATAGAATTTGTTTTATTCGGATTTTTTTCTCTTATCCAAATGCTACAAGCTGTTAGACTTAAATTATTCATTATAATCCCCCATTTATATGCTTCATTTATGCTAATTCTTTAGCATTCTCATTTATACTTTCTATATCTTTTCTTATTTCCATGAATGTACTATATTTATCTTCAAATAATTCTCCAACTTCCCCTACAGCTCTAAATGGATCTTCTGTTAATGTAATCATATCAATTGTCCCATTCTTTATAACATAATCAATTAATAATTTAACAAATTGAATTTGTCTCATGTTTAATTGATTTTCATTTATGTATTTTGAGAAAATTTCACTTGCTGTAGCTGGATCTAATCCAACAATATTTCTGACTACTTCTACTACATTTTTATCTCCATAGGCTTTTTCAAATTCTTTATTTGTGCCAAGCTCTTCAAATAGTATTCTTTCTAAATCTTTCTTTTCTACTTCATTTATTTTTTCATTATGTCTTATTTTCCAAACAATTATATTATCTAGATTACTATTAAAATATTTGTTTATCTTTTTCTTATAATTAGTAAAGTCATTTCCACTGCTCAAATATACATACTCTTCGCTTACTTCCATTAATGTATCTTCAAAATCTGAATATACTGGTGGTCTCATATATGGATCTATATATTGGATTAAATTTCTTAATTCTTCTCTGACTTTTTCAATATCAAAGAATCCAGCTCTGCTTAAATAATCTGTTTCAGCTACCTTTATGATTAATTCTTGTTTTTCTACTACCTTTGGGACTGTTCCTAGTTTCTCAAGTTCAGATACTAAACTAGAAATATTTTCTTCTAATTTATTTGTTTTTTGATTATTTATTCTTTTTACTTGTAATCCATATAATAAGTTATCAAATTTCTTTGCATCCTCATTTTCATCTGACGTAAGTAAAATAGGCACAATATTTTCTTTTATATTTGTTGCATCTAAAATAGATAAGTAATTCCAATTTTCTTTCTTAGAAAATTGATCAATATAATATAATTTTGCTTTTACCATAAAACTCTCTTTATTCAACTTCGAAATTTCTTCAATAAATTCATTAATTAAAGATTCTCTATATAATTTAAATTCTTCTTGTGCTTGGTATTTCATATGTTGTAATTCAACAATTAAATCTAGTTTATAGTTAAATATTTTTTCAGTAAGACTAACCTGAGATGATGTTTCTATTCCTTTAGCATTTACAGAAAAGAACTCAAAATTTTTGCAATAATCAAAAATGTAAAATTCTTTTTTATCTTGTCCTATTCCAAATAAATCTTTGCAAAGTCTTGTTCCTCTTCCTATCATTTGCCAAAACTTAATTTTAGATTTTATTGGTTTAAAGAAAACTAAATTTACTACTTCTGGAACATCCACTCCCGTATCGAGCATATCAACTGATATTGCTATTTGAGGAAAATCATCTTTCTTTGAAAAATCGTCTATTAAAGTATCATTGTATTTTACTTGATTATCTATTAATTTCGCAAATTCACCTCTGTATGATGGATATAATTCATTAAATACATCTTCTATTTTTTGTGCATGTCTGTGGTTTTTAGCAAATATAATTGTTTTTCCTAGCTTATCTCCACCCTCAACTTTTATTCCTTTTTCCATTAATAATTCTATAAGTTTCTTAATAGTATCTCTATTGAATAACCAACTATTTATTGCAGCTGCATTTATTTCATCAGGTACTTCATCTTCTTCAAATAAGTTCTCATATTCTTCTTTTTCTTCATCTGATAATTCATTATATTTAATTCCTCTATCCATAAAATCTGTGCTTGTAGATATAGAATGGTATTCTACTAAATATCCGTCTTTTACAGCTTGTTCGTACTCATAAGCATATGTAGGAACATTATTTTCTATTTCAAAAAATCTATATGTATTTCTATCGACATCACTTCTAGGAGTTGCTGTAAGTCCTACAACTAGTCCATCAAAGTATTCAAATATTGCTTGATATCTGTTATATATACTTCTATGCGCTTCATCAACAATTATTAAATCGAAATGTCCAGGAGTAAATAATTTATTTCCAGTCTTAGATTTCATATCATCAATTGCATTAATCATAGTTTGATATGTTGAAAATACAATTCTAGATTCTTCTGGATTATCTTTTGTATTTAATAAGTTACAGCCTGACATATTAGGTAACAATTTATTAAAGTTATTTTTAGCTTGTCTTACAAGTACTGTTCTATCTGCTAAAAATAGTATATTTTTAGCCCAATTTTGTTCTGTTAATACTTTAGCTATTGATATTGCTGTCCTTGTTTTTCCTGTACCAGTAGCCATAACAAGAAGAGCTTTTCTATGTCCCTCTTCAAAAGTTTCACATACGCTTTTTATAGCTTCTAACTGATACTCTCTTCCTGCAATATTTGGATCTATATATACATGTAATAAACTTTGTTTATTTTTCCTTCTATCAATAAGTAGTTGCAATTCATCCTGTGTATGGAAACCACTAACTCTCCTAGGTGCATATTCTTTGTCATCCCACATATATATTTCATATCCATTAGTGTAGTAAATAACAGGTCTTTGATGATGTTCTGCTTCTATACAATCTGCATATAGCTTAGCTTGGTTTTGTCCAACTCTTGCATCTGCACTTGTTTTCTTTGCTTCTACTACTGCAAGTGGTAATCCATTTTCTCCGAATAATACATAATCGACATATCCTGTTCCGTTATGGCTTGGCATTCCTGATACAGGTAGTTCAACTGTCATATTTGTATCAAAATCCCATCCAGCAATCTTTAATTCTAAATCTATATATCTCTTTCTAGTTTCTGCTTCTGATATGTTTTCTACTTTAAAGTCATAAACATTTTTCTTGCTCTCTCTATTTTCAGTTATTTGTTTTCTTAATTCATTATTCTCTCTTATAGCTTCTTCTAATTTTTTATCTCTTTTACTTAATTCTTCATATAAATTTTCTTTTTCTTTAACTGCTAAAATATTAGCATTTTCTTTTGGTAAAATACTTTCGTCAAATTTTAATTCTTGATAGTCTTGTCCATAACAATAAGATATCCATTGCATAAAATTAAATAGATATCTTAAAGACATTACTGCCTCTTGTCTTGTTATTTTCTTGTTATTATGCACTGCAAAATTACCAAGTTTTATAATATATTTAATTTGTGGAAATAGTTTTGCATCTAGTATGTTCCTAAATGAAATTTCATGAATTAATGTCGATATATTGTCTTGATATGGCAACTTTAAGTCCATATCATTAGCATATAACCATTTTACTGCAAGTTCTAGTGCCCTTCTACTTAATATACTACATGTTACTGTATTTAATCCTATTCCAGTTTCTGCTTCTATTGAAGCATCCGCAAAACTTTTAAAAATTCCAGTTTGCTTTAAAAAATCAAAATTTGACATATTTTACTCCTAACTTATTTTAAATTATTTATTACGGTTGGTATTACTTGAATTGCTACATCAATTCCTTTATCCATAATCCATACTAATATTTTCTTGATTTTCTCCCATTTTTTTGTTTTTCTATCGTTTGACTTACAAATTTCTTCTATTTCATTAATCTTATCTAGTATTTCATCAATTTCTTTGTCATTAACCGATGTAATATTTTCTACTCTATCCTTTAATTGTTCAAATGTTAAATTAACTTCCATTACATTATTGTTATTTATTTGCAGCATAGGATTAGTTTTATTTTCTTTAACTAAATTTGGGAAATTCAAATTCTTATATGTATTCATCTTTTCTCGAATGTTTTTCAAGTTTTGAATTAGAGAATCTCCTCTTACATCATCAAAAAAATTACTTCCTTTATAGTATCCATATAGACCATCAGAAAAATTTGGTACATAGTTATTGTATTTTGATGTTATATTTCTATAAACTTCTAATTTTTCTTCTTCAGAAAATTCTGCATTTCCGAGAATCTGTGATATATTTATCCAGAAGTACTAAATCAGAGTCATATTGTTTTTTAAACTCATAAGTAGGATCTATTTCCTTCATTTTACTTTCATTTACTGATAATAATATTTCCAATTTTTCTTTGATTGCATTTAATTCTGGTCTATAATTAAATGGCCCTCCAACTGACATTTTCCCTGTAACTTTTATTTCATCTTTAAATTTTTCAAATATACCATCGTATTTTGATATTAAAATTTGGAACAATTCACTTGACCCCTCAGCTGTTTTCTGTGCATTCTCGCATCTTTTTATATCTTCTAACATGATTTTCTCTAACTTCTCATCTATAATCATTTTGTTCTCCTATCCAAAATATTTATTCATTAAACTTTCTAGTAACTTTTGTATTTCTTCTAAACTACTTTGCATTTTAAATTTCTGTTTATCTATTAGTTTGACAAATTCTGCAAATTGATTTTGTAATTCTATTGGTGGCACAGGTATGGTAATTTTCCCTAATAATCTGCTTTTTATTCCTTTTACAGTACTTCCTGTTGATTTTCTCCACATTTCTTTTTGAAAACTATCACTCTGCAAGGCATGTTCCAAATATATCTCTGTTATCTTTTCATATACTTGCATTGTAATAATCCTTTGTCCAACAGCAAATTTTTCTTCTATTTCAGGTATTCTACAAACATTACCAAGTGGCGCTTCTGTTGTAAATAAAACATCTCCTGCTCTAGGTATTCCCCTCGTCATATGTGATTCGTATAATTCTGGCAAAAAATATTCTCTAGGTTCAAATGAAAACGAATTATTTTTTACATTTTTTGCAGTAATTAATGGAATACCATTCTCACACTTGGTTGGTGTTTTTCCTCGATAATCAATAAATTTACATAAAGATATTAATTCTTCTTCTTTAAAATTTTTATTTTCAAACATCTCGACAAACTGAAATTTAATTAATTCATCTAATTCATCAATTTGTCTTTTTCTCATATTTATTATTTCTTGAACTTTATCTAATTTATTTGCAATTTTCTTTTGTTCTGCTATGTCTGGTATTGGTATTTTTAAGCTCTCAATATGATTTGCTTTCATATAACTTTGTGTTGATTTATTTTGCTTTCTCATTAATTGTCTTTTTACAATATTCGATTTAAAATAATTTATAAAATATCTTTGATATATCTTATCTTTATTAAGCCTTACTAAAAACATATTTTGTCCATAAAAAACACCATCTGATTTTTTTACTACTGCAACTTCTCCTAAAGTACCTATCATACTAATTAATATATCATCAATTAATATAGGTCTATTCTTAGAAATTCTTTCATAATCTTCTATATTAATATAATTTACATTGCTAAAGTCAACTTTTCCATTTTTTATGTTTTTTGATGTTATATATGGTACTCCGTTATTTATATATTTAGGTGTTGCTGGCATAATCCAAAAATCATCTAATAAAACCTCTTTTAAATCTTTTACCATTTTAAATCATTCCCTCCAACTCTTTCAATTTTTGTTGAAGTTCATTTTCCATATCAATTACTCTTTTTAGAATAACTTTTGGATCTTCATATTCTTTCTTTTCTACTATTATTTCTTTATATTTATTAATGGATAAATCATATTCATTTTCAGCTATTTCTTCTTTAGGAACATAGAATGATTTTTCAGTTCTTGCTCTTTCTTGTTCTTCTTTTGAATTTCGATTGTTAAATCTTTTTATAATATCTGGTATATCATTTTCTTTTACAGGCTGTCTTTGGTCATCTAAACTAAATCCATCTGCTGTCATATCATAGAACCATACCTTATCTGTTCCACCATCACCTGTTTTGGTAAATATCATAATAGCAGTTGAAACTCCAGCATAAGGTTTAAAAACTCCACTTGGCATTGATATCACTGCTTCTAATTTATGTTTTTCTATTATTTCTTTTCTTATTGCTTTATGAGCATTTGAACTTCCAAATAATACTCCATCTGGAACTATTGAAGCAGCTCGTCCACCTGTTCTTAATATTCTTAAGAACAATGCTAAAAATAATAGCTCTGTCTTTTTTGTTTTTGTAACATTTAATAAATCTTTTGCTGTTCTCTCACTGTCAATAGAACCTTTAAAAGGTGGATTGGCAAGTACTAGTGTATATTTACTGTTGTCTTCATTATCTTCTGATAAAGAATCTTTATATGATATATTTGGATTTTCAATACCATGTTGCATTAAATTCATTGCACCAATTCTAAGCATTGTTCTGTCCATATCAAATCCATAAAACATTGTATTATTAAAATGCTCTTTTAAATTTTCTGTTAAAAATAAATCATTTCTATTATTTCTTAAATACTCTCCTGCTTCTACCAAAAAACCTGCACTTCCAGCAGCTGGATCAACAATTATATCTTCTGGTGTAGGCTTCATTAATTCTACCATCATTCTAATAATATGTCTTGGTGTTCTAAATTGCCCATTTGTACCAGCTGTTGATAATTTTGAAAGAAGATATTCATATACATCTCCCTTTGTGTCTCTATCTTTCATTTTTAATTTATCTATTGCTGTTACGACTCTTTGTAACATAATAGGTGTTGGTATAATAAATATTGCATCTTCCATATATTTTGCATATCCAGAATTTTTATTATTACTTAATGACTTTATAAATGGAAATACATCTTCCCCAACTATTTTATACATTTTTTCAGCTGGATAGTTTTTAAATATACTCCACCTACATTCCTGATGTTTTTCATCAAAGATTCTTTTTGTTTTTATTCCTAACATATGGTCACTTTTTTCATGTGCAATATCTATATCATCTAATCCTTTTATAAATAAAAGGTATGTAATTTGCTCTATTACTGTTAAGGGATTGGTTACTCCACCTTCCCAAAAGTTTGTCCAAATTCTATCTATAATACTTTTTGTTTCTTGTTCCATATTTTCCTCCAATAGTTACATCATTGCATGATGTATTCTATCACAAAACGACAATTTTCTCAATAAATACTTCTAAATATTTACAATTAATTTCTATGAAAAAAATGATCATAAGGATAACCTGCTTTAATATATAACTCCGTTAGCTCCATTTTGTATTTCTCCAATAACTCTAAATACTTTTGCTTAAACACATTTTTACAAATCCATTCAATTCTTTTGCTAGAAATAATAACTTTATTATTCTCTAAATATCTATAATTACTAAATCCATTATTACACATTTTCTTAATTGCTTTTCTTATACTAGATTCTGCTCTATTAAAATATTTTTCTAATTGTTTTATATCCATATCTTCATTCCACCAATTTTCATTATGCTCTACTTTCAAAAAATCTTCATACAATTTAATTCTGGTTTCAAAAAATTCTACATCAGCATCTATTAAAGATTTTTCTTTTTCAAAATACACAAATTTTATCCAGTCATACCCTTCTACTAAAATAAAATATTTTCTACTTCTTACTTTTTCACTTCTCCATCTGCAAGTTGGATGTTTTTTCAACATAACATCTACAGCTTTTCTTAAATCTACATGTTTTATTTCTTTTCCATGTTTAGTTGTTATACCTAATAGTTGTAATCTTTTTAAAATTTTATTATATGATAAAAAAATACTATCTAAAATTTGTTCTGAATCTCTCCACATTTTCACCACTTCCTTGCTATAAAAATTTATTAATGCTAGTTTACGAAGCATTAATAATTAGCAAAATTTATTTTGCTCGGATATAGGTGGCATTTTTTTATGCCCAATATTCGCCAGCGTGGTGTTTTGACACCCTTTTCGCTGTTTAGGGCCAAATGCCCTAATACCCTTTTTACTCTCCGAGGGATATTTTTTTATAAAAAATCTCTTATTTTTATTTTAAATATTTTCAAAAAAGTTCAAATTTTAAACCAAAAACTTGAACTTTTTTGCTTTACTTTTATGTATAAATATTTTATAATTATATTAGTTTTTGGATTAAGTTAGTATTTAGTTTGGTCGCTTATACTAACTTTTCCTTTTCATTTCCATCATATTTTTTTAGTTCAATTCCATAGCAAAATTGATATAACTTTTCAATAACAGCTTCTGCTAATTCTGCATCTTCACTTTGATAAAATCTATCTAATAAACGCTCTTTATTAAATCTAGTTGTTACTATAATTGGTAATTTATTTTCATTTCTATTTTCTATAATTGTATATAATTTTTCTAATGCCCAACTACTAATTCTTTCAGTTCCTAAATCATCAATTATAAGCATATCAACCTTGGAATACAATTCCATTATGTCTTTTTCTTTACTAGAAAAATCTTTAAAAGTATCTTTAATTACATCCAGCAATAAAATTAGTCTTCCCATTAAAACTAACATATCTTTTTCAGTTATTTTATTTAAAATAGCTGTTGCTAAATGTGTTTTTCCAGTTCCTGATTTTCCAGTAATAATAAGTCCATTTTTTTGATTTTTATTTATACATTTTTGTGTAAAATCTTTTGCAATTTCTACTTCCTTTTTATTATTTTCTGTTATTATAAAGTTTTCCAATTGATAATCTTGTATTCGTTTACTACTATAATTTTGTATATAAAATTGACTAATCATTTGTTCAAAATGTTTCCTTTTCTTTTGTATTTCTTCTTTTAGATCCTTTTCATTCCAATAGGATTTTGATTTTTCACAATCGCATCTTTCATACTTTATTGAACTTATAGGTATATTTGTATATAAATAATCTAAGCCTATTGGTTTTAAATCTTTTCCACAGAATTTGCATTTATTGTGGAAAATCTCATCTTTAGATTTACATTTCATATTTCCTAAATCCATTTGTGTTCTCTTCTTCCTTTCTTATTTCTTTTCTCTTCTTTATTCTTTTCTTTATTCTCTTCTTCTCCGTTACGTAACGTTACTTTTTTCCTTTTCACTTTTCTTTTTTTCACGATATTTTTGTTGTCTTAATCTTCCTTGTTCCTTGTATTTCTCATATGTTTGAATACTTTGATATCCATTCCAATTTTTTATTTTGTATACTTCGTTTTCTAGAATAATCATTTCTAATTCTAAAAATTTTCCAATAATTTTCTTCATTTTTTCATAAGACTTTCCCATAATCTTTGAAAAATATTCGATTGACATTGGTTTATTCTCACCTATTAATAGTTTTCCATCTTTATTACATTCCAAAGAAATACTTAATAGCTGAATCCATACTCTAATATATGTATCTCCATCTGGCTCTTTAAGTAATATTTGAATTTTCCTATTTGCAAATAAATTTGCATCAATTTTTAACCATTGTAAATTATACATGTCCTCCTTTCATCTCTTTCTTTAGATTTTACATCATGGATTGTAATTCCATGTTTTTTAAATATTTATCTAGTGCTTGTACTCTAAATAAATATTTTCCACCAACTTTACAATATGGAATTTGTTTTTTCCTTACCAGTTGATTAATTAACCAATATGAAATGCCTAAATACTCTGATGCTTCTTTCATCGTTAGTGTTGTTCTTTGAATTTGATTATTTATCATAATATTGCCTCCTTTCTTTTTAGTTTTAAATTCATTCTTTCCCTCCCTTCTACTATAAAGCTCAGTACAACTATTAAAAATGGAGTTATTTTTGAAAAATTTTTAAATTTTTTATTATATTTTATTCTTTTTCAGTATTTTCAATTGTTACATAGTTTTTTTATTTGTAATTTTATTGTATTTTTTACTATTTTTTTGTATAATTAAGGCACTTTGTTAGCAATTTTTATAGAAGAAATACATTGCAATTTATGTTTTGAGGTGTTTAAATGTTAAGAAAAGATAATATACCAGTAAAAAATTGTTTTAACTTTTGGTTTAATAGAGAAAAAAGAAAAGAGTTTTATACAACTTCTATTTCTTTGTATAAAACTACTTTCAATCATAATAAAAATAATAGATTTCCAAATATACTTTTTGATAATGCCAATAATGATAAAGAAATTCATTTTTCTTCATCTACATTGTTAGAACCTTTTGAAGAAAGTTATGGTACTTTTTTAATAAAATTCCTTAATGCGAATTTTGCATCTTTTGAAAGCTCTTATCGTACCTTTTTATGTTTTTATGGTTTTTCTATTTTAAGTGAATTTGATAAATCTATTTCTTTATTAAAATGTTTTAAAACAGAAAATGAATTTATAAAAACTTATCAACCTATTTTCAATAGAATTAAACCTAAATTAAAAAAATTACAATATTTAATAAGACAATGCGTGGACTATATGTTTAATTTAAATAATAATTTAGCAGATAAAAATTATACTCCTTTAGAAAAATGTCTTTCTTATTCTATATTTAATAATTTATTTAAATATTCTACAAATATAGAAGTATACTATTACCAACAATTTGCACATGATATATACCATATAGCTTCACAATCTATAACACCTAAAATTGTTAGAGAACACCTAGAAAATGGAATAATAACTCTAGGTGATAGCCCTGTTTTTCATGCTTTATACTTATCTAATATATTGTATATTTTTTTATTGGAAATAGCCACTAATAAGAATATAAAAATTAAGCTTTGTAAAAACTGTGGTAAATATTTTATTCCACTTAAAAACACCGAAAAATATTGTGATATTGTATATTGTAAAGATGAAGTAACCTGCAAAAAGATTGGTGCTAATAACTCTTATTCAAAAAAGCGAAATACTATTGAATGGATTAGAATTTATAGAAATAATTATCAAAGAAGATTAATGCAAGTTAAAAGATCTAATGATGAACAAGTAAAAATAGATTTTGAGAATTGGAAAAAACTTGCTAAAGAAAAAATTAAAGAATTTAATAATAACAAAATTTCAGAGAAAGAATTTCTTGAATGGCTAAAAAACAAGTAAAACATATAAAAATAAAATAGTAGCAGTCAACTACTATTTTATTTGAGCTTTTCTTAAAAGTTTGCAAATTTCTTTTAATTCTATGAATGTTACCTTTTTATTTGATAGTCTAGCTAAAAATCTTAAAGTTCCTTTAAAAGAATTGTCTATATTCTGTGGCACTACTACCATTATTAATTCACATCTTTCATCTGACATCCCCTGTTCTACAAATTGTCTTATTATTTCCTGTCCTTGAGAAGAAGTTGACAATAATATTATGTTTTGCTTATTGGATGATGTTGAAGAATTCTTTTTTATAATTCCTTTCATTTCATACTCTTTTCCATTAACTTTAATTCTTCCAGAAATGTCTCCATATTCACTACCCTTATGTGGTTGAGGTATAAAACCAGGAACAATTCCATAAAATAATTTTGGTAAACAAATCTGATTTTTATCAGTCAAACATTTTTCAATTTTTGAATATGAACATGTTCCGTTGCATTTTTCCTTCATATCAACAGCATACTTTACTAAATCTTCCTCAATTTTAAAATCTTTTATTTTAAATTCCTCTATCTCATTAAATAAAATTTCTCCACCATTTTGAATGTCACTTGACGAAATCATAAGAATGTCATCCATTATACATATAGAATAATTTAAATCAGCATTAGGATACACTTTTTTCAAATTATCATTAATCATGTCTATACAATTTTTTGTTGGAATGTACCAATACTTATTCAATGCTAGTTCATGTCCTTCTTGGCAAATTGATTTTATCGGAGAACCACATTCACAAAATTTATTCTTTGTTAAATTTGATAAATTTCTTCCACATTTTTTACAAATAGGAATTTCATAAGATTCACATTTTTCACAATATGGCCTTAAAATTTTTATGAAAAGTCTTTCTTTATCAAGAATATCTTTCTTATCATCTGGAAAATCAATGCTTTGCTCATTATCAATATTTGCAATTATCTGTGTTAATATCCAATTCATTTTTTCTTGTTCAACGATTGATAGTAATGGCCATTTTAATTCTTGACCAATTTCTTTGAATATTACCTTTGCATCTTTTCCCTTTAAGTTATCTATTTCTTCAAATATAATTTTAATAGCTCCTTCTGTCCATGCAAATAGCTCTTTTGAAGACAAATGTTTTAATATACTAATATTTCCTTTTTTTACATTATATCTAACTGTTGCCGTTATAGTCTCATATATTGGCGTAATGTAACTTCCAGATGTATTAAATCTATTTTCTTTTACTCTCTTAACCTCTTCTTTTTGTTCCTCTGTAAATCCTTCTGAACGCGAAATAGCTGTTTTTTCTCCCTCGATTCCTTGTAATACAATTTTGCTCATTACACTATCATTAAAAATTCTTTCAAGTGCACTTAAAGGTGGTTTTATAGATGATATATTTTTATGTATTTCATTCACTAAAGCATCCGTAAAAACTTTTGTCATTTTTTCATGCTTAACAATGTAAGCGACATAACTCTTATCTAGTCCTATCCATGAACAACCTTTATGTTGCTCCCATACTTGATCTGCTTTGCCAGCTTCATTAATATAATTATAAATTTTACTATATACATATACTAGTTCTAGCCTATTATCATATTGAGTAACTTTTTGAACTTTTATTTTTCTATATTCACTAGTTCCACAATGTATTTCTTTTCCTTCTAATTGTTTTATTATATCAATATCAGCTTTTGAAATATTTTCATCAAATCTCCATATTGAAAAAGTAACTCTGTTCCCATAAATATAATCATCTATTAATTTATCAATTTCCTTTATATCTATTAAATTTCTATTTTTTAATTCTTTAATAATTTGAGATTTATCTTTATTTTTTATTTCATCATCTTTTAAACCTTTTTGCTTAGAGTAATCATACAAAGCTTGCCACGGTAAAGTATTTATTTTATTATAAAGTTCTGTAGAAATTTCCATATTCTCCCCCAAAAATTCCAATTTTTTAAAATTATATCACTTTTTTCCAGTAAAATCCAGTTTATAACAATTTAATATTACATTTTATCTAGTATTTTTATGTTTTTTATATATTCTTTTATGAATTTTATTGTAATCTTTGAAAGTAGCTAAAAATAAGCAAAAATAGCTGGTAATTTATCAAAAAATACTATATAATACACATAAATACTCTCCCTTCCATATTTATACTTGAAAGGAGGTGTAAGAAGTAATGGCTGGGAGTATAGAAAAAAGAGGAAAAAATAGTTACAGGTAACAGTATCAGAAGGATTTGACTTAAACGGAAGACCAATGATACACAGAAAAACTATTCATGGAACTAAAAAAGAAGCAGAAGTTGAACTAGCAAAATTTGTTACTGAAGTACAAAATGGTTTAGTCATAGATGGTAAATCTCTTAAATTTTCTGAATTTGTTGAAGTATGGAAAAGAGATTATGGTTCAAAAGAACTAGCTCCTACAACATACAAACGATATTGTAGAATGTTAGAAACAAGAATTTTACCTTACTTCGAACATTTCTATATAAACAAAATTAGACCAACTGACATTATGAACTTCTATGACTTACTTGAAAAAGATACTCAATTAGTTAGAAAAAAAGGTAACAATGGTTCAAAAACAAAAAAGCCTTTATCTGGTAAAACTATTTTAGAACATCACAGATTATTAAGAGCAATGCTCCATAGAGCAGTTTACTGGCAATTAATTGTAAGTAATCCTGCTGAGCGTGTTCAACCATCTAGAGCAAAAAAGCCTAAAAGAAGATCTTATGATGATGAGCAAACTAAAATATTATTAGAAAACTTAGAAAAACTTACTGTAGAAGATACTAAATATAAAGTTGCTATCATTCTTACTACCTTTACTGGTGTTCGTTTAGGTGAATTAATGGGATTAGAATGGCAAGATGTAGATTTTAGAACTGGAATTATAAGTATTAACCGTTCTAGTCAGTATCTATCAGATATGGGAGTATTTACAAAGGTTCCTAAAACAGAAAGCTCCATTAGAGAGATTGCAATACCCGAATTTATCATTTCTTTGCTTGAAGAATATAAGTTATGGTATGAAGAGCAAAAATCGCTATATAGCGAATTATGGACGAATTCTGATAGGTTATTTGTACAAGCTGATGGCAAACCAATGCATCCTTCTTCTATTAGCAAATGGTTTGTTAAATATGTAGGTACAATAGGATTACCTGTAATTAATTTTCACGGATTAAGACATACAAATGAAAGTTTACTAGTTGCACAAAATGTTGATATAGCTGTTGTTTCTGCAAGACTTGGTCATGCACAAATAAGTACAACACTTGACTTTTATGTACATCCACTACTTTCTCATAATAGAAAAGCCGGATATGCACTAGAAAACTTATTATTACCAACAAGGTCTTAATTTTACTTTTTTCTAATTTTCACAAATTACAAATTTTCACGATATAAAAAAGTAAAAAACTTTGAGATTTTACATCTCTTTCCCAAAAGTTTTTTACTTAAAGATTTTTATAAAAATTATAAATTTATAGTAAATTTTTTATTGGATTTTTATTAGAGTTTCGGGCATTTGAGGTAGTTATTTTACCCAACCTTTACCCAATTTGACATAATAATACCATTTTTAAGCATTATTGCAACCAGTTAATTTACAAATTTTAGCATTAAACAGCCCGAAAAAAGTATTTATGAAATAAAACTTTTTTCGGAAGAGGAGCAGTAGCGACAAGGCTTTGGCTGTTTTTTTACATAAAAAACAGCTAGCCTTTCTAGCTAACTGCGACGTGGTTGCGGGGGTAAGACTTTGGACTACGTACCTTAGAATTATGAGAAACGAAATATATTTTTCATTTTTTCATTATGTTTTACTAAGTGCTATTCTATAAAATAAAAGTATAATGCTCTTTTAATCATTTATTAATAATTCTATTATTTTTTAGATTTTTATGGATATTTTTACGAGTATAATATTAATTATTATTTATTAATTTATAAATTTAGCCAAATTATATATTTTTTCATAATATGTTTTTTTATTATTTTTATTCATTTAACATTCAATTCTGTAATTTTTTTGTATTCTTATTTTTAATTATCTTAACTGCTTTATTTATTTTATATGATTTTTTATAATTAACAAGATTTCCTTTTAAAATCTATATCATCAATTTGCATAGCATATTCTCTCCCTATTTTTGTTAATCCTATTGTATCTCCCAAGAATATATTAGTCATATAGCACTTAAATCATGCACCGATTTAGTATTTTTATGTTTTGTATAGTTATTTTATAAATCTATTCTTAATAAATATTTACTTTTGTTGTTTTTATATGTATAATTTTCACTAAAGGAGGTTTTTTTATGAAGTTAAAAGATAAAATTGCCATTGTTACTGGCGGAGCTATGGGAAATGGTTTAGGAATTGTAAAAATATTTTTAAAACATGGTGCGAAAGTATCTATTTTTGATTATTCAGAGAAATTGCAAAACACAGTAGACACCTTAAAATCTGAAGGTTATGATGTTGATGGATACTCAGTTGATATCCGCGATAGCGGACAAATTAAAAATGCAATTGATAAAATTATTGCAAAGTATAATAAAATTGATATCTTAGTTAATAATGCTGGTGTAGCAAAGCTAACACCGTTTTTAGAAACTCCAGATGAAATAAGAGATTTTCATTTTGATATTAATATTAAAGGTACATGGAATGTGTCAAAAGCAGTTGTTCCATATATGTCAAGTGGAAGTTCAATTGTTAATTTATCTTCTGTTACTGGAACTATGGTAGCAGATACAGGTGAAGTTGCATATGCTACAACTAAAGCTGCAGTTTTAGGTTTTACAAAAGGACTTGCTGCTGAAGTAGTTGATAAAGGAATTCGCGTAAATGCTATTCTCCCAGGATATATTATGACTCCTATGGTTGAAGGAATTGCAAAAGATTCAAATAAAGATAATCCAAATTCAGTAGTTGACGGAATTGCAAAAGGTATACCTATGAAAAGACTTGGTACAATAGAAGAATTAGGTGAATTTGCTGCATTTCTAGCAAGTGATGAAGCATCTTATTTAACTGGACAAGGTTATGTAATAGATGGAGGTTCAACATTACCTGAAACTATGAGTGTTGGTGTATAAAATAAAAAAGTATAAGAGTTATTTTGAAATGCATCCTATTTAGTAAACATAGAAAAAAGTATCTATGCCAAACTACTAAATAGATATATTCTTCAATTTCTCTTATACTTTTTCATATACTATAATATGTCATATTAAAACTCCATTACATTCATTCCTTGCCACTTGTTTTTTTCTTTCAATATCTTTTCTATTCCATTTAATACCCATTTTTTATGTAAATTCCATTCTGGTGCAACTAGCAAGTCTTTTGGTGCATCTCCTGAAATTCTATGTATAATAATATCATCTCGTAAATGTGTAATTATATACTCAAGGTTTTCTAAATAATATTCTAGTGATATAGGCACATATTCTCCTAATTCATACATTTTTGCTAATTTTGTATTTTTCACTACATAAGTTGAATGAATTTTTATTCCTTGTACATCATGATTATTTATAAATTTCACAGTATTTGCTATATCTTCTTGCGTTTCCATTGGAAGTCCTACCATAATATGTGCTACAACATTAATATTATACCTTCGCAAAATTTTAACCGCTTCACTAAATTGTTCACTTGTGTAGCATCTATTTATTATATCACCTATTCTATTATTTGATGTTTGCAAACCTAATTCCACACAAACATAATATTTATTTGAATATTCATTAATTAGTTTTGCAATGTCTTTGTTTATGCAATCTGGTCTTGTCGCAATTTCTATTCCAACTATTCTATCATCTACTAAGGCTGCATTATATTTTTTTCTTAAAATTTCTATTGTATCATATGTATTTGTAAAATTTTGAAAATAAACTATAAACTTATTTGCTCTTTTTGATTTATAGCTTTCAAAGTATTTTTTCACTTGGGTTGTAATATCTTTTTCGCTATCCTTTATTAGTTCTCCTGAACCACATTCACTACAAAAAATGCATCCACTCTTACTTAATGTGCCATCTCTATTCGGACATGAAAAATGACCATCTACACATATTTTTAAAGTTCTTTCTCCAAATTTTTCTATTAAATATTTATTTAAATGTCTGTACCTCTCTCTTTCCAAACCTCTCACCCTATTTGTATTTAATAACCTATAATTCAATTATACCAAAATTATCACAGTATTTTTATTTTTCTCTACATTATTATATCACTAATACTTATTTAAAAATTATTGACAAATTATACTTTATTTTTTATATTATATCATTACGTTATAAACAAATCTATAAATTAATTTATTCAAAAACAGAATATTTATTTAAATTCATCATATAATATACTATAGTAACTTAATTTTATAAAATATGTTGACAAAACACATATATAAGTTGTATAATTAATTTCGTCAATACATCGCGGGGTGGAGCAGTTGGCAGCTCGTTGGGCTCATAACCCAAAGGTCGGAGGTTCGAGTCCTCCCCCCGCAACCAACAAAATCAAAAAATAGCTTGTATCTAAGAATACAGGCTATTTTATTTTTCTTCACTAATTTATCTTTTTGGTTCTTTGTCAATAGTTGGGGGGAAAATTCTGTAAAGCATTTATTTTTTAATTTCCATCTGACTTTTTATTTATTTTTTAAAGTTGTACCTCTATAACTAAATTTCCATCCATATATTTAGCAATTATATTTCCTTCATTTATTTCTACTAATTGTTTAGCTATCGAGAGCCCTACTCCTGTTACATTGTTTGCATTTTCTACTGTAAAATACCTGTCAAAAATTTTTTGTACAGTTGTTGTATCTAATTTTTTTGCTTTGTTTGAAAATATTATCTTCCCACTTCTTTCTAATCTTATTTTAAAATCCCCATCACTGTATTTAATCATATTTGATAAAATATTCTCAAATATTCTTATCAAAGAATTTTTATTTAAATTTTTATAAATCATTTCATTACATATATTTATTTCTGGAACTATATTCTTCTTTTTAAAAATACTATAATATTCTGCTAATATTTCTTCTAATATTTCATTTATACAGCAATTTTCTTTATCAATTTTCCACAATGTATCAATATTATAAATTGTATTGAGTTATTATTTTTAAACTGTTACTTTGTCTTTTATATCATTAAATTTAGCATCTCCTATACCTTTTACATTTTGCAAATCTTCTACATTGTTAAATTTACCATTTTGCTCTCTATATTCAATAATTCTAGTTGCTAAAGATGGTCCAATTCCTGGGAGTTGTTCTAACTCTGTCTGCATGGCTTCATTTATATTCACTTTTCCTACCTCCTTCAAACTATTACTCTTAGCATTATTTCCACTACCGTCTATAATATACTCATTATTTTCTATTTCTTCACTTTTATTAGGAATGTAAATTTTCTGCCCATCTTCCAAGATATATGCTAAATTTATTTTATTTAAATCTGCATTTTTAGTTGACCCACCTGCTGCATTAATTGCATCTGCTATTCTACTATTTTCTTTTAAATTAACAATTCCTGGTTTATTAACTTCACCTGTTATATGTACAATTATTTCTTCTAAATTTTCTAATTTTCCATTATTTATACTGCTACTTACAGCATTTACCACTTCGCCATTTAATGTTATGTCTTTATTATTTTCTCCATTTTTCATAATTTCATTTTCTTCACTTCCTTCTATCATTTCATTAATATCCTCTATATCTAGCATTCCTTCTTCCTCACTTAATTCATCTATTCCTTCTTTACCAGTTAAATTTCCTGAATTCATAATAAAATAAATTAATATAAAAATTACCATTGTAGCTATTATTATTCCAAAAATTATCTTTTGTTTAAAAGTTAAATTATTCATAATTAATATCCATCCTTTCTTTGTATTTACTAATGCCTTACTTTAATAAGGCAAAAATTACATTACATTAAAAAATTCTTCTTTAGTTTTTTATTTTCATTCAATTTTATTTTATAACTTTCCTACATTATCCACATCTAGTTATATAATTTAGATTTTCTAATAAAATTTTGTCATTATTTGGCATAAAATTTTAGTTAAGTTTTTTCTTTTTATGTAAAGGAAATTATTGAATTTTTTTCAATTTTACGGTATATTAATAGATATTTTACAAAGGAGTTTACTAATGAAATTAAATTTAAAAATAAAATTTATACTTACAATTATAGCTTTTTTAATTTTTCAAATATTGCTTAATATCACCTCCTTAGCAGCAAGTGCTGACATTAAAATTGGTTCTCCTGCATGTGTTTTAATAGAATCTTCTACAGGAAAAATTTTATATGAAAAAAATGCTAATGAGCAAAGGTACCCTGCTAGTACAACAAAAATAATGACTGCAATACTTACTGTTGAAAATTGTAAATTAACAGATGTTGCTACAGCTAGCCACAATGCAATATTTTCAGTCCCACCAAGTTATTCTCATGCTAGTATAGTAGAAGGTGAAGAACTTACAATTGAGCAACTTTTAAATGTACTTTTAATTCCTTCTGCTAATGACGCAGCAAATATTTTAGCAGAACATATTGCAGGTTCTATAGAAAATTTTGCGCAGATGATGAACAATAAAGCAAAGGAAATAGGATGTACAAATACACATTTTGTTACTACAAATGGTGTTCACGATGACAATCATTATAGTTCTGCATATGACCTAGCTTTAATGGGTAGATATGCTATGAAATATGACGCTATTAGAAATATAGTAAAGAAAACTCAATGTTCACTTCCTAAAACAAATAAATATAACAAAGAAGATAGAGTTTTTAATACATCAAATGATTTGTTAAGGGTTAATAATATTCCCGGACCAGATAATTACTATTATGAATATGCAACAGGTATAAAAACAGGTTATACTACAGAGGCTGGTTCTTGTATAATAGCAAGTGCAGAAAAAGACGGATTAGAAGTAATTGCAGTAGTATTAGGTGCAGAAACTACAAAAGAGGGTTATAGTATTCGTTACCCAGATTGTAAAACATTGTTTAATTATGCATTTGATAATTATAAATTGGAAAATATATTAGAACCAGAAGATGTAGTTAAAGAAATAAATGTAGCAGATGCTACAAAAGATACATCTAATTTAAAAGTATCTCCAGAAAATGCAATAACAGCTATAATAGATAAAGAACAAAGTGTAGAAGAATTGCAACCAAAAATAGAATTGGATGATAATTTATCTGCTCCAATTTCTGCTGGTGAAGTAGTTGGAAAAATTACTTACACAATAGACAACAAAAATTATTCTACTAATTTAGTTGCAGATACAACTGTTATAAAATCTGGCACATGGGATATTTTATTTAAAATTTGTGTTATTATATTAGTTTTGGTAATTCTATTTATGTTACTAAAACCTGATAAAAAGTCTAAAAAGAAACGTAAAAAAGGTGGAAAATCTAACTATATAGGTTATAAACATTTAAAAATCTAAAAAACAAAATGGGGACATTAAATATAAAATTTATTGCCCCCATTTTTATTTCAATCTTATCTTAATTTTAAATTAAATTTCACTTTAATTTAGTTTAAATTAATTTAATTTGATTTGACTAAATTTAATCTAATTTTATTCACTTCAAGCTAATCTCATTTAAATCAATTTAGCTTAGCTTGATTCAATCTCATTTAATTTGAGATTTCCTTTTATTATTTTATCTTAATATTACTGTAAATTTTCATAATCTTGCCCAATTATTATAGTAATATCTACTGTAGTTTCTCTTCCTTCTTCTACTTCTGCCGTTTTTAAAGTTTGTTTTATTTCGTCTAAAAATCCTTCTTCAACATTGCTTCTATTTATAATTACTGTTTTGCTTGCTGCATTTGTATTTCCGGTTTTTGTAACATCATATCCTAAGTTTTCTAATAAATTGGACATTTTTGATATATTTTTTATATTGTCTGTAGCATTTAAAAGTTCTATTTTTATGTCTTCTTTATCTATACTAGAAGTACCTGTAGAACTAATTTCATTTTCTGATGATATATTATTTATTTCCTCATTTGTTGTTGAATTTGATGTTGTATTTGTATCATTTGCTTCTTCAATGTTATACAACATTGATTTAGGAAATAGTTCATCAATTACCTTTGGAGCATCTTCTTCATCTGCTAAATACACCCAAACTCCATTAGTTAATGCTGGTTCTCCTGGTAATGTATCTTTTTTCACATCACTTAAATTTAACTCTACTAAATATGGAACATAGTCTTTTAACATATTAAAGTCCATATTTGTTTCAACATATTTATTTGCTATATCTAGTATATCTATAATTTTAGGAATATTTCCAACTGTTAAAGTTTGTTTTGCAAGCTCTGTTAAAAATGCTTGTTGTGTTTTCATTCTTCCTTCGTCTTCTAAACCATAACTTACAGGATATGTTGTTCCATCGTTATTATGTCTAAACCTTACTAATTGTTCTGCTTTGTCTCCATCTAACTTTTGTTCCCCTGCTTTTAAGTCTATATGTAATCCTTGTGAGTATGAATCATATTTCATATCCATTGGAACATTAAATGTAACTCCACCTATTGTATCTACTAATTCCTTAAAACCAGATGTATCCACAGCAACGTAATTTTCTACATTTATCCCTGTTAGCTCGCTAACATCTTTTAATAGTTTGTCCACACCAAGTTGATAAACTGAATTTATTTTATCCCAAGCCGTAGCTTCATCTGGGTCATCCCCAACAAATGTATCTCTTGGAATTGATAGCATTGATGCTTCTTGAGTTCTAGGATTATATGAAAACAACATAATTGTATCTGTTAAGTTTAAACTTTCTCCTAAAACTAATGTTGTTAAAGTATTTAAGTTTTTTCTAGTTTCTTCATCATGACCTAATGTAGCTGCTATAGTTCCACCTAGTCCTCCACCTAATTTTTGTATTCTATAATAAAATACACCTGCTGCTATTCCTATAATTATTACTATAACCAATAAAACAATTGGCCATTTTCTTTTTTTCTTTTTTTCTTCTTTACTACTTTTATAATTTTTATTTGATAATTTTCTCTCTTCTTTTTCTATATCTTCTGCTTTTGCTTTTTTCAATTTATTCACTCCTAAAAATAATATAAATTAGTATACCAGACTTTACTACAAAATACAATTAATTAAAACAATATTTTTAATAATATGTTGTTATTATATAGCATACTTCCTATAAATGATTTATTTAAAGCATCTATAAATTCTGCATTATTTATCATTGGAGCTATAAATGAAATTATTGCTAATAATACATATAATATTACAAAAGCTTCTAATATTCCATATAAAATTCCACCTAATTTATCAAATTGCTTAATAACTGGTAATTTTGCAATTAAAGCTGTTATAAATTTTATAAATATTAGTAAAATCCTTGCTATAATAAATACTGCAATCCAAACTCCTGCATTAACTATTAAATTTGTAACACTTTGAGCTGTATTTTCTATTGCAACTTCTTTTGCTTCATTAACAGATTGTGCCATTGTTTCATCTATATAATCTACTATAACTTGTGGGAGACTAGACTTTTCTTCAGGTGTTGACGTTTTCTCAGTTATAAATTGCTCAATAGAAGTTTTTAATGAATCATCCCACTTTGTATGATTTATAACTAAATTTGATACAGGTTTGAATAAAATAAATGCAATTACTATAGCTAAAACAAAAGACAATATTTTTAGTAAAGACCCTGTAAGCCCCCTTCTGTATCCTAAAAATAGGCATAATGCAATAATTGCAACAATTACAATATCAATAATAATAGCCATATTAAATTCCTCCTTTCTTATAAACTAATTAATTCTATTTTATCTTTGTATATAATTCCTGCTAGTCCATCACATAAAATTATATCTTTAACTTCACTAGAAGAATTATATCTTTTTATTAACCATCCATTTGTGTCTATAAATTCTATTTCTGTTCCCAAATTTAATGCTATAACATTTCCATTGGTTTTTACCGATTTTGCTACACTTTTAACTGTATATACATTTTTCTTTTCATTATTTATATTAATTATCTCTACTTTAGTATTTGCACTAAATAATCCAGAAGACTCCTCTATTGCTTTAAATGTGCTGTCATATAAATCTATTCCTGCAAAGCTTATATTTTTATCCTCTTTTAAGTCCATTATAGTTTTTGGAGTATTATTTTCAATTACTTGTACCGAACTGTCAAACATACATACTAATTTTCCATTATCTATGTAATTAACATTTATTGCTAAAGCACTATCTGGTACTTCATATGTATATATAATTGCTTCTGTATTTTCTTGTTTTGCTTTATCTATTGACAAGATTTTAATATTAGACTTTGTACTTGTAGAAGAAGTACTTATTTCTGCAAATGCCAAGTATTTATTATCACTTGAAATACTTGTATCTACTGCAATTGTATTAGCAAGATATATTCTTGTTAGCTTATTTCCTCCTGCATCATACACATCAACCATTGTTCTGTATGCACCTGTTAATGTGATACTTGTATAACCATTTTTATTTACACTTACTTGAGAAATATTACCTTCTAATTCCTTTTCCCATAATATTTTTGAATCTTTTATTAAATATGCTTTATTACCGCCTTTTTGTCCAATTACTAAATATCTATCTTTATAATCTGAAATCGGATTATTTATTTCTACATTAAGTTCAGATTCCATTTTTGCATTTACATTGTATTGTTTTAAAGTATTATTTTCTAATACTCCAAGCAATTTACCATTTCCAACAACTCTCGTACCATTTTCATTTTCCATTTCAATTACTTCTGCATTTTCTTCTGAAATATTTTTTCCAAATAAGTATTTATCCATAAATTCTCTAGCATTTTCATTTGCAAGATAAACAATAACTAATATTAATATAATTATTAAAATAATTGAAATAGCAGAAATAATTAAAATTCTTTTACTCTTATTAGATAGTCTTTTTGTTTCACTATTTATATTATTTTGCCCTTTCTCTTTCAAATTACCTTTTCTTTCTTCGTTTATTAATAAATCATCATTTGTATTTTTTACTATGTTGTTATTATTGTTGAAGTTCTTGTTATTTTTCTTACTTTTAATAAAATTTTTAAAATTTATTACCTTATTTTTTTTCTCTTTATCCATATTTCTCTCCATAGTATTTTCTTTTTATTTTATATCAGTTTTTTCTTATTTTTTCAATACTTTATTAGCTTTTAGTATTAAAATTATCTGTATAAATCCAAGTAATCCAAAAATTGGATATAGTATTTCAACTAAATAAGAAAATTTAATCATTGCAACAAATACAGATACCACGCAAATTATCACAGATACTTTTTTATATGTACTTTTCGAGTATTCAAACTTTTCCAGGAATCCATATCCTGCAGAAATTGCAGATGTAAATATTGCTATTGCTACAACAATCCCATATATATTGCTATAAATATTTCCAAATTGTTTCATTATAAAAATTATTGGAATATCTAAATATTGTACATAATTTTGCCCACTTGTAAGTAGCGAATATAAACTTATTCCCAAAATCATAAATATAATTCCAGTTAAACAAGATATTTTCCCTATACTTTTCTTTTCTACAATTCCTTTTAATCCTATAAGAATCGGGATAAGAATTATACTATTATAACTTGCATAAAGAATTGCCGAAATTACCCAATTATTTGAAAAACTAATTTCATTTTTTATACTCATATTAACATCTATATAATTAAAATTATTTATAAAACATTTACTATTTAGTATTGCAGAAATAACTATAAAAACTATTAAAAAAGGTATTAAAATTGTATTTACTTTTGTAATTCCCTCTATATTTTTATTAAATGTAATAAAACACAAAATAGCCATTATAATTGACATAACTACACTATTTATGCCCAGTTGTTCATAAAAGTATGACGCAAAACCTGAAACCATAACAAAAAATGATATTAAAAGAAAAGCACTTATTATGTTTTTTAAAAGCTTACTTATATTTTTACTCTTACTTATCCCTGTAATTAAATTATTATAGTTTTGTACTTCATTCTCTTTGGTTATTTTTAAAACTTTATATATAACAATAGAAATAAAAATTCCAGATAAAACTACCCCTAATACTCCCAAACTTCCATATTGGTTAAAAAAAATATATACTTCTTTTCCTGAAGCAAAACCTGCTCCTATTAGGGTTCCTATAATTACAAGAACCACTTTTAGACTATTTTTCATTAAAAAACCCCCTCATAAAAATTATGAGGGGATTTAAAATCTATTCATTATTTTTTTCTTCTTCTAATTTGCCATACAACAATTCCTAATATTATAATTGCAATTGGAACTGCAAATATAATTGTTAATATAATTCTATGTTGTTGCTCTGTTACTGTATATGTTGTTACTTCAACATTTTTTCTTATTGTAATATTATCTTCTCTTTCTGTTAAATATGAAATAGAATTTAATAAAATATCTTTGTTATTATATAAATCTATTGCATAAATATAATGTCCATTTGCAACCTGAATTTTTGTATCTGTTGCAAACACTGCATTTGAAAATACTACTAATTTAGATTCCTTTTCATCATTTATTTTTTTAGTTACTATTGCACCTGTTGTAGAAGATGGTAAATCTTGGTCTGAATCTGTTTTTGTAGCAGATATAACATTTAAATTTGTCCTATAAAAAGCATTTGAGGTTGAAGCTGTTAAATATTCTACATCTACACCTAACTCTTCCATTTTCTCAGGCTTCTCAAAGTTTATTGCACCAGCATTTATAAAGCATGCACTTATATTCATTCCTGCATTTTTTGTTATAGAAGAATTTAATGTTACATCATTTATTATAAAGTTTGGAGCTCCTTGAATCATTTTTTGTGCATCTGTTTCTAATATTATACCTTTTTCTATACTTATACCATATTCGTCTAAAACTTTTTGGAAATTTGGAAGTTTATAATCTTTACTAATAGTTACACCTGGATCCTGAAGCAATAAAATTTCTCCACCATTTTTTATATATTTTATTATTTCGTCTCTTTCCAAATCTGTTAAATCTTCTGATAAAGTTGATATTACTAAAACATCACAATCTTCTGGCATTTTTGTATTTGCTAAAATATCTATGTTTTCTACATCATTTGCTTCTTCTCCTATAGCAGTTTGCAAACTTGCTAAATTTGTTTTTGTATATTTGCTATGTCCTTCTAAGAAATATATTTTGGGTCTATCTTCCACTGTTACGTCTAATATTGCATTTGTAAAAGCTTCTTCTGTTTTATCTATTGTAGCATTTGTAGTAGAGTCATATGTTACTAAATCATATGTTTCAACTATTTTATCTTTTCCCTTAGATGCAAAAAGAATTACTGAATCATTTGATGTTAAGCTATATTTACTTTCTAAATCTGGTCTAGTTGAAATATCATCTATTTGCTCAACTTTTATATGTTCATTTAAATTTGCATATTGATTTGCTAAATCTACTACAGATGTATATACACGCATATTTATTAATGTAATTGTTACATCTTTATTTAAATTTGCAAGTTTATCCTTAGTAGGTTGGGTTATAGAATAAATTTTATCTGCTGTAAAATCTACATCTTGGATTTCAAGTTTTTCTACTCCCCAATTTATTAGCACATAAGCAGCAATTATTATTGCTACTACTATTAAAGTTATAAAAATATTTCCAACTAATTTTAATTTATTGTGTGGTTTTCTTTCCTTAGTTTTAATTAGTTGCTTAGATTCTTGATTTCCGCCACTTTGCTGTTTTTTGTTTTTTTCTTTTTTCACTTTTCTCCCTCTCTTTCTATTTTACAGCTTTTCTTCTTTTTAAAACCATAATTGTAAATATTATAAACATTATTGTAAATGAAACTAATCCAACTACTTCTGTTGCAGATAGTAATCCTGCTGGGAATTTTGAATAATTAGTCATTAAATCAAGTGCTTCAAGTGAAGTATTTATATTTGGTAAAAACCATGGAAGTATTAATACTGCTGCTGTAATAACTGCTGCTACTATTTGGTTCTCTGTTATGCTAGATGCAAACATTCCTATAGAAATAGCAGCCATTGATAATAGTAAAAATCCAAACATCATTACTAAAGTAGGTACTATATTGGGTGAGCCAAAATACATTAATATTGCAAAATATATTAAACTAATTACTAATGTAATAAGTACTACTATTGATGCTGCAAAAAACTTTCCAAGAACAATTCCTGTAACACTTCTTGGTGATGTAAGTAGTAATTGCTCTGTTCCATTTTTTCTTTCCTCTGCAAATAGCCTCATTGTAAGAATTGGAATAATAAGCATTAGTCCATACATAGCAGTGTTATAATATAAATTTCCTAATTCTATACTTGCACTTTGAATTGCAGTTAAATAAAAGAAAATACTAAATATTATTAAAAATATACCTATACATATATATCCTATTGGAGATAAGAAATAAGATTTTAATTCTTTTTTTAATACTGGCCACATTATTTTTTCTCCTCCTTTTTATTATTTTTATTTGTTTCTTTTTGTTTTGTTTTTTTATCTGTCTTATTATCTGCTTCTTTATCTATTTTATTGTCTGACTTTTTATTTTCTTTATTATTCTCTTCTTTATTTAGTTTATTATTTACTTCTTTACTGTCTTCTTTTTTGTTATCCTTAAGTTGCTTTTTTCCATCGTTTTCTATTTTGTTACTTACATTTTCTTTTGACACTTCATTGGTGTTATTTATTAAACTAATAAATGCATCTTCTAATGTAGACTCATCTTTCTTTAGCTCAAATATCACTATTTGTTCTTTTGGTAAAACATCAAATAATTTCTTTCTTAAGTCATATTGTGTATCTGAAATAACTGCATATTGCTTTGTTCCGTCTTTATTGTCTTTTATTAGTTTTATTTTTTCTGCTTCTTTAATTTTATTTTTAATATTTTTCATATTGTCATTAGGATCTTCTACTGTAACTAATATTGTATTTTTAGATTTAGTTTTATCTTCTAAGTTTGAAGGAGTGTCAATTGCTACAATCTTTCCTTTATTTATAATAATTACTTTTTCACATATTTGACTTACTTCTGGAAGAATATGTGAACTTAAAATAACAGTATGACTTTTTCCTAATTTCTTTATAAGGTCTCTTATTTCTGTTATTTGTTTTGGATCTAACCCTACAGTAGGCTCATCTAAAATAATTACATCTGGATTCCCTATTAATGCACCCGCTATTCCTACTCTTTGTTTATAGCCTCTTGATAAATTTCTAATTAATTTATTTTCTACATCTTTTAGTCCAACTTCTTCTAAAACTTTATTGACTTCTTCTTTTATTTCCTTATGTTTTACTAATTTAATCTCTGCCATATATCTTATAAATTCTTTAACTGTTAATTCTTGATATAATGGAACAGATTCTGGCATGTATCCTATTTGCTTTTTAGCTTTTCTAGGCTTTTTAGCAACATCAACGCCATTTACTATTATTTCGCCTTCTGTTGGGTCTATATAGCCTGTAATCATGTTCATTGTAGTACTTTTTCCAGCTCCATTTGGTCCTAAAAATCCTACAACCTCTCCATCTTTAACTTCAAAGCTAATATTGTCTACAGCTTTAAATGCGCCGTATTTTTTTGTAACATTTTTTACCTGTATCAAAATTATTCCTCCCTTAAATTTGTATTTCCGTAATAATTTACCACTCAAATATTATCATTTAATTTTTATTCTTGCAATTGTTTTAATTAATTTTCACATAGAATTTACATTTTTGAATATATATTTTACAAATGAAAGAGAAAATAAGATTTTTAAATTTATCTTAATAAAAATATTATTTTTTAAGCTTTAATTATTTTTAATATTTTTATAAATTATTTAATATACCATTTATAAATTATGAAAGGAATGAATTTTAATATGTCTTTCTATGCAGTTTTCATTGCATTTGCTTTAGTTTTTGTTACAGAATTAGGAGATAAAACACAATTATTAATGATATCTTTTGCTAACAAAACTACTCCAATTAAAATATTATTAGGCGTCGCTATAGGTTCATTTTTTAGCCATGGAATAGCTATTTTATTTGGAAGTAGTATTAATTTCTTTGACAATTATTTATTGCAAAATACTCTTAAAATTTTTACATATATTTCGTTTATTTTAATAGGATTATACTCTTTTATACCAAAAAAAGTCTTACTATCTATGGACAATAGTAAGAAAGACGGTATTATTAATAAATTACATAGTTTTGGAAATATATCTAATTTAAAACTTGGATATACTTTTATTGTAGCAATTTCTATAATTATTGGTGAAATTGGAGATAAAACTTTTTTAGCCTCAATTGGACTTGGAATTCAATACCCCAATTTAAAACTTTCCTTAATAATTGGTGCTATTTTAGGAATGGTTGTTTGCGATGCTATTGCAATATTCTTTGGTAAATTTTTAAGTAATCATATTTCTGAAGAATCTATGAAAAAACTTTCTGGAATATTATTTATTATCTTCGGTATTATTGGTTTTATATTTAATTAAACTTAATAATAGTATAAAAACTACAAAATTGTTTTTATCCAAATTTCTTTTCCATCTTTATCTTTAATTCTTAAATTTGGAAAAGTTTTTTTCATTCTTTCATTAGTAAAATGTTTTTCCTCTATCTTCTCAAATATAGAATTATTTGTAGAGTTGCTGTTTATCTTATTATTGTAAGTTCCGTTATAAATTTCAGCAGCTCTATTTTCATAAGTTTGTATTGCCCAAACAGTTACAATTACATTTATTATAAAAAATATAGTAATAAAAATATCCATTTTTTTCTCTATACTTTTAGGAATTCTATTAATTAAATTGTCTATTTTAGGCTTAGCAACTTTTAATAAAAAAATAGATAAAACTCCCCAAAATAAAGAATATAATATACAGATTCTTCCGTTAATAGAATTTCCTGTATATGTGTAATCCCAAAATCTAACTGAATACATAGCCTCTAATACATAACTCATAAGATATTCTAATATTGATCCAATAAAAAATCCATATATAAAAAGTTTAAAATACTTATTTGTATCCACACTATTTAATAAAATAATTAATATTACTGCTCCAACTCCATACACAGGACAAAAAGGTCCCCATAATAACCCTTTTCTGCTTTCGATAACTCCAGATGTAAAATAGCAAAATAGTGTTTCTATTAAAAGACCTATAATACTGAAAATTATAAAGTACCACAAAATTTGGTGAAAATTTAATTTCTTCGTTTCTTCCATAAAACTCCCTAAAATTAATTAATCATTTACATTATACAACATAATTCTACATTTTTCTACTTATATAATATATTTATTTCATATCACTTCATAATAATTATGTCCTATTTTTATTTTTAATACTATGATTTTTGCCTTTTATATAAATGATAATATACTGTAATTATAAGCATTACAATCTCTATTAGAATAATTTTTCGTAAAAAAATATCATCCTAAAAAGGATGACATTTTTATTTATCGGTATTAAATCTATTCTCCTACTACTTCATATCTGCTTAAATCTGGTCTAGCCACATTTTCATCTGTTACTACATCTAGTTTTAATTCTCTTTTAGTTTCATTTTTATGTGCTGTAAAAATAAATACTTTACTTAGGTCTATTCTATTTACTATAATTCCTGTCTCTTTGTCGATTACAAATTTAGTATAAGCTGATTCATCTTCTAATTGTATATAAATAACTTGTCTTCCGTCTACTTCTTTTTCTCCCAAGTATTTATATTCTAGTTTATTTACAATAGAATAATCCATACCTGCTTGCTGATATTCTTGTTTTCTCAAACTATGACTAATTCCTGCTACTTCTTTATCTGTTGCTTTAGAAATCATAATATATTCATTATTGTTATAATCTTCTCTTAACAAAAATTCGTTGTTATAATATTCTACAAGCACATTATCTTTTACATAAATATCATATTTTGCATTATTAGAGTCAACAAAAGAAATATAGTAATTAGGATATTCCTCTCCTTTCTTTAATAATTCTAAAACTTCTTCTTTAGACATTGGATTATCTTTCTGTAATTTTCCATCATTCCATAAAACATACTCTCTTATTCCCCAAATAGCTATAAGAAGAAGTACAATTAATAGAACAATAATTAATACAATTTTTCTTGTTTTCATTAGTTTTCACTCCTTTTTATTTATTATTTATATGTTAGCATATAGAATTTTGTATGTCAAATATTGACAGATAATACAAAAATAAAAGCACTTAATTAACAAGTGCTTTTACTATATATTCTTATATGGTGCAGCTGGAGGGACTTGAACCCCCAACCTTTCGGTTCGTAGCCGAATGCTCTATCCAGTTAAGCTACAGCTGCATTATATAACTATTATACTTTGATTTTAAAATTAATTCAATAGATTTTTTCAAAAAAATGTTGCAAAATTAAAAAAAATGTGTTATATTATACTAGTCAGCTTTGTTAAAGACAAATTTATATATTTCGGGGCGTGGCTCAGTTGGTAGAGCGCGTGGTTTGGGACCATGAGGTCGCACGTTCGATTCGTGTCGCCCCGACCAGATTAAAAATCTATCTCACAGTATTTGAGGATATTCATAATATCTAAGAATATTTGAGGTAGTATTTTTTTGCCTATTTTTAGCTGTGTATATCTGACAATATTTCCTGGTTGCATTAAGATTGCATTATAATAAAAAAAGTATGTGCAGTTACAATACACATACAGGTAAACAACACATCCCGAACGAGAGTACATTGTTTAATGTAACTATATAACAACACAATTTATAATTCTGTCAAACAGTCTTTTGAAAAATTTTTTTACTTATGTTATAGTAAACAGGTCATCTTTATAGATGTGGATTGAAATTATCTTTTTATCTTAATTTCGTCTAAGGCAATTCCTCATTAGAATTGCCTTTTTCTTTGTTCTCCTTTCTGTTCTTGATATCCTTCCTTTTTATTTCCGCAGCCAACTGCCCAGCATAAGCAAAGAATAAAATTAATATTAACAAAATATTAGTATCCAATACACTCATCAATTTCTTTAGGAGAACAAAATCTTTCAGATATGGAATCATTAAAATTATCAGCAATGCTAAAACTTTTGAAATGAATGAAATACTCTTTACAATCTTACTCTGTTTTGCGAAAGTATCAACAGCCTTTGGTATACTTAATATTAATACAACTAATGCAGCTACAAAACTAATCTCATCTTCCAAGGCTATCACATGGTTATACAGTAAACCGTGGCCGTTATTGACTATATACAGAAACAACATGACTATTAAAAGGAACATGATCAACAATCGCTGCTTATTTCTCATACATATATCTCCTGTTCATTTAATTTATGATTGATATTTAATCTCATAAGCGTCATACAGATCATCTCTACCCTCAATATAACGAGACAAGTCTCCTGGAATTGCCTTTCCATATTTTAATGCGATCTTAGGAACCATCATATATAATGTATTTTTTGC